>CAJIBY010000392.1_pt1 | contig 13076 bp, 9 predicted proteins | sample 9199461 | NCBI WGS metagenome assembly CAJIBY01 (sample SAMEA7708316, study PRJEB35096) | sediment metagenome | biome: marine neritic benthic zone biome [ENVO:01000025]; feature: sediment [ENVO:00002007]; material: shallow marine sediment [ENVO:03000034] sea grass bed [ENVO_01000059] ... | reverse complement strand
CCGCACCGATACCCTGGTAATCGAAGTCTTTAATGCCCACACACCCCAATTCGAAGTACTGCTCTGTAATAATTATGAAGTTCAGGTTCAAGTAAATGACACCATCTATGACCAGTTCAGCATAGATTACGGGGATGGATCGCCTCCCACCAGTAATATAAATCACACCTACCCCGCAGTACCCGGAGTATATCCGGTCACTTTAAGTGGTTTCTATACAGACGGGCCCCAAAATTGTGCCGACAGCACCATTAATGTAAGCCCCGTAAATAACATCCCTACCTCCAATATCAGCCAGCTAACCGTGGATGTTAGTGACCCAGCAACCGGGGCTATATCGTTGGACTACATAGTCAACAACCAGGTAAATTACATGCTGGAAATCAGTACCAACGGATCGTCGGGTTTTACCGATGTAGGTATTGTTTCGGGCAATAGTTTTACCATTAATGGCCTCAATACCGCCGACAACTTTTATTGCTTCCGTTTGGCAGCACTGGATCCTTGTAATAACACTCGAAGCTACTCCGACACTATTTGCTCTACAAACTTACAGGCAGTAGCGTTGGACAGTCAGAACCAATTAGATTGGACCACGGAAATTATCAACTTCAATAATTTTGAGATCCGAAAGAATGGAAATCCTTTGGGACCGCCAATCACCAACGGTGGTATCACCAGCTTCACGGATACCCTGGTAGCCTGTAATGTTGGCTATTGTTATCAACTGATCACCAACTATAATAATGGCAGCCGCAGTCTTTCCTCGGTTATTTGCGTAACTGGTATTAGCACCACCACGCCCTCCACCGTGCAGTCCATTACAGTTTCAGTTGACGGGCCCAGTATTACAGTAGATTGGCAGGTTCCCGATACCGTCAATTTCCAGCTCAACAGTTATACCTTAAGCCGTTCAATTAATAATGAACCGTTTCAGATTATTGCCAGTCCCAATATCATACCATTTACCGATGTGAACTTGAGAACACAGGTGAACACCCATTGCTACGGGCTGGTCTATGAAGATCGCTGCGGTAATCAAAGCGGTGCCAGCGTTACCGCTTGCGCCGTATTACTACTCGGTGATAATATAGACAATCGAAATTATGCTTTAAGCTGGTCGCCGTACTTAGGCTGGCAAAATGGTGTCAGAGAATATCAGATTGAACTTATGGACGAAAATGGGGCATTAATTGGCAGTCCCGTAGTTTTAGGCGGTGGAACCACCAATTACACCGACTTGATCAGTACCACCAGGCAGATCACCCAATATCGTATTGTGGCCATCTCCAATGATGTGAACCCCTTGATCAGCTATTCTAATATTGTGGTTCTGGACATACCGGTACAAGTTTTCCTCCCCAATAGTTTCACACCTAATAATGACGGGCTTAATGACATATTTCTTGCTAAAGGTCTATTTATTGAGGAATTTAGTATGGAAATTTACAGCCGCTGGGGCGAGCTGTTGTTCCGGTCTGAAGATCTCGATGAGGGATGGGATGGGGTCTACAAAGGATCTCTGGTGCCGGATGGCTCTTACGTATACCAGGTAACCACCATAGATCCTAAGGGAAGGGCTGTAAACAAAAGCGGTGCGGTAAATGTGTTAAGTAAATGAACTGATTTATGTTTGATATGATGAAAATCATGGGCCAAATCAAGGAAGCCCAGAATAAAATAAAAGCTGCTCAGGACAACCTGGTTAATATAACGGCTGAAGGAGAATCCGGTGCGGGGCTGGTCAAGGCGGTTGTGAACGGTAAAAAACACCTGGTCGATCTCACTATCGATGATTCCTTAAATAATCCCCAAGATGTGGAAATGCGCAAAGACCTGATCATCGCCGCGGTAAACAAGGCTGTTGACGCAGTAGAAGAAAAGGCCCGTCAGGTCATGAAGGAAAGCACGGACGGAATACTTCCTAATATCCCCGGATTTGACCTTGGTAGCATCTTGAATGGATAAATCTGCGGTAGTCATTCTAAACTACAATGGCCTAGAATACCTCAGGCAGTTCCTTCCCTCTGTTGTAAATAACACCTCTCAAAGTCACGTAGTAGTGATTGACAATCACTCACAAGACAATTCTGTTTCATTTGTTCGCCAGCAATATCCCCAGGTGCAACTAGTAGAGTTGGAGCAAAACTATGGCTTTAGCGGTGGTTATAACCGGGGACTCCCTCAGGTGAATTCCGAATATTGGATCCTGCTGAACTCCGATGTTGAGGTTACCCCAAACTGGGATCAACCCTTAATTACCTTTCTGGATGAAAATGACCAAGTAGGCTTAGTGCAGCCAGCAATCCTTTCCTATCAACAAAAAGACCGGTTCGATTATGCCGGAGCCGCCGGAGGACAACTGGATTTTATGGGATACCCATTTTGCAGGGGACGGCTATTCCACACTTTGGAAAAAAACCATGGGCAATACCAAACCACTCAGGACATTTTCTGGGCAGGCGGTGCCTGCATGGCAGTACGTGCCAACCTTTTCAAATCACTGGGTGGCTTCGATGAAGACTTCTTCGCTCATATGGAAGAAGTTGATCTATGCTGGCGATGCCATTTACATGGGATGAAGGTAGCTTTTGTGGCCACCAGCCAAGTTTACCATGTTGGAGGTGGTACGCTGACCAACACCAATCCCCGCAAAACCTATTTGAACTTTAGGAATGGCCTGAGTCTGTTGCTTAAAAATTCCCCACTTTCCCAGACTTTTTGGAAAATACCGTTGCGTATGTTACTCGATTTAATAGCCGCACTGCGTTTCCTCTTAACTGGATCCCTATCCCATTTTTGGGCGGTGATCAGAGCCTTGATGGCTTTTTTAGTAACTATTCCCCACACCCTGGGCAAACGGCAGCAACCTGAGAGCTTGAAACCAGGATTATTGTATAATAGGATGATTATTTGGGACTATTTTATTAAAAGGAAAAAGACCTACGGAGAATTGGGGTAGAAAGTTAGTACCAGATGGAATTATGCTTCCTGCGCAAGTGCTTACGGAAGTTCATGATAAAAGCTAATCCGAGGTACAATATTAGAGGGGAACCAAAAGTTAGAAAAGAGGAGTAGATGAAGAATATTCGGATACTTGAGGTTGGAATTCTGAGTTTTTCGCCTAATTTTGCGCAAACTCCGAATGCTTGAGACTCAAAGTATTGTTGAATTTTTTTCATCAAAGCTTAATTTTTATACAAATATAGTGATCAACTTAGTCTTTTTACAAGTCGCATATTTAATTTTTTAAACTCATAAATTGCAATAGTAAGATTATAACAATAATTTTACCTCCAAGTAAACCTTAACAAATTTTTTTATCATGACTCAGAAAGGAAACATTATCTATGCAGTTCTAATTGCATCAACGCTAATTTTTTCCGGATGCTCTCTTAGCCAGATGGTTAAGATGTCTCAGGAACAAGAACTGACTGTAGCCCCTTCACCCCTTGAGTTGCATGGAAACACTGTGGACTTTGATATGTCTGCTAAGATTCCAGTCAAAATGCTGAAAAAGGGAAAAGTATATACCGTAAAAACTTTTTACGAATACGGGGACAAAGAACACGGGTTTGACGGCGTGGATTTCAGCCGCGAACAATTTCCAAACTACGACACCGAGCAGCCTAGTAAAAGTGCTAGCTTCTCTATGCCTTATGAAGAGGCTATGAAATCGGGCCGATTGACTGTTCAAGGGGTTGCATCTGACCCTAAGAGCGGCAAGGAAAAAGCTTCAGAAAGACTGGAGGTAGCTCGAGGTGTAATTACCACTTCTCAATTGTATAAGCCTGTAGCTTATGCAGCGTATGCTCCTCATGGCTACAACAACCAGGAAGAATTGATCCCTACTAATACCGATTTCTACTTCCTGCAAGGTAGCTCCGTACTGAGAAGCTCCGAAAGAAGAAGTGACCGAGGAAAAAATTTCGATGCCTTTATTGCAGAGAAAAATGTAACACGTACCGTAACAATTACGGGTACTCATTCTCCTGAAGGTGCCGAACGTGTCAACTCTCGATTATCTCAAGACCGTGCCGAGGCTATTCAAGCTTTCTACGATCGTCAGATGCGTCGTTATGATTACGAGGGAATGGCGGATTCTATCAACTTCATCTTGAAGCCTGTAGTGGAAGACTGGCAGGAATTTAAAGAAATGCTGGCCGACTACGACGGTATCAATGATGAAGATAAAACTGAAATCAGAAATATCGTGGATGGATCCGGGTCCTTCGAAGAAAAAGAAGATGCCCTTCATAAGCTGTCTGCCTATCGTAAAGTATTCCGGGATGTCTATCCTCAGCTAAGAACTGCTAAGACCGAAGTTCTAACAGTTAAGGAAAAGAAATCTGATTCGGAAATCGCAGTACTGGCCAAGCAAATTGCCGGTGGTACGGTTTCTTCCGACACGCTTAACGATCAAGAATTAGGTTATGCAGCCACTTTGACTCCTTCCTTGGACGAAAAAGAAAGCATTTACATGGCCGCTACCAAGAAGAATGACAGCTGGGCTTCACACAACAACCTGGGTGCTGTTTATCTGGAGAAAGCTATGAAGACCAACAATACCGAACTCTTGGAAAAAGCCTTAACTCAATTTGAATTGGCGAATCGCAAGCAGGAAAATGCTGAAGCACACAACAACCTGGCTTCCATTTATCTGGTACAAGGTAATGTTGACGCCGCTGCAGAAGCTGTAAGCAAAGCATTAGGCATGAATCCTTCCAATGAACTCACCGCTGAGATCAACGGTGTAAAAGGTCTGGTAGAGTTGCGCCAAGGAAACTACGACGCTGCCATTCGTTCATTGTCAAGCTCCAAAGAAAGCAGTGAGAACCTGTACAATAAGGGACTGGCTCAATTGTTGAACAAGGACTATCAAAATGCCCTGACTTCATTCAATGAGGTTACCAAAGGCAACAACAACGATGCCATGGCTCACTATGCTGCTGCGATCACTTCCGCACGTTTAGGCAATGCCGATGATGCGGTTCAGCATTTGTCTGCCGCTGCTAATGCCGATGCATCTATTAAGGAAATGGCTGCCGGTGATCTGGAATTCCTCTCTGTAAAGAGTAACCCCGGATTTATCGATGCACTGAAATAACGGATCTTAAAGATCAAAAAAACCCTGTGGACAACTCCACAGGGTTTTTTTATTGTTGAAAGGCAGTTTGTTAATTGACGGCGAATTCCTAATTTTGACAGCCAAGATTCAAATCACAACACCATGAGAGAAATCCAGTTCAGAGAAGCCCTTCGAGAAGCCATGAGCGAGGAAATGCGCCGTGACGATAAAATATTCCTGATGGGTGAGGAAGTTGCGGAATACAACGGCGCTTACAAAGTCAGTCAGGGCATGCTGGATGAATTTGGACCCGAACGGGTGTTGGATACTCCCATATCAGAATTGGGCTTCACCGGGTTGGGAGTGGGTGCTGCCATGAATGGCTTACGCCCCATTATCGAATTTATGACTTTCAACTTTTCCCTGGTGGCCATTGATCAGATTATCAATGGAGCTGCCAAGATGATGTCCATGTCCGGAGGCCAATTTCCCATCCCCATCGTTTTTCGGGGCGCCACTGGTAATGCTGGAATGTTGAGCTCTCAACACTCTCAGAATTTTGAAAACTGGTACGCTAATTGTCCAGGTCTAAAAGTGGTGATCCCTTCCAACCCTTATGACGCCAAAGGATTGTTAAAGTCCAGTATCCGTGATGATGACCCCGTAATATTTATGGAATCGGAGTTGATGTACGGCGACAAAGGACAAGTTCCGGAAAACGAATACTTGATCCCTATAGGTGAGGCAAAGATTGTTATGGAAGGTAACGATGTAACTTTGGTTTCGGTAGGGAAAATGATGAAATTAGCCCAGGAAACTGCCCAGGAAATGGCCAAAGAAAACGTGTCGGTGGAAGTCATTGACCTGCGCTCGGTACGACCTATAGATTATCAGAAAATTGTGGACTCCGTTCGAAAAACCAATCGATTGGTAATTCTGGAAGAAACCTGGCCCCTGGGTTCTATCAGTACAGAGATAGCCTATCACATTCAAAAACACGCCTTCGACTATTTGGATGCACCCGTGACCCGGGTCAACAGCATGGACGTGCCCCTGCCCTACGCCCCCACTTTGATTGAGGCCATACTCCCCAACGTGAAACGTACCGTGCAGGCTATTAACAAGGTGATGTACCGCTAACCGAATGGATTGAGATTGGCAAGTCCCCTTTTGGACCCACCCATCTTGTTCATAGTACGCATCATTTTTCGCATACCATTGAACTGCTTTAGCAGGTTGTTGATTTCTTGTACCGTGGTACCACTGCCTGCGGCAATTCGCTTCTTTCTGCTGCCGTTCAATACATCGGGGTGGGTTCGTTCATAAGGAGTCATACTGCGAATGATGGCTTCTATGGGCTTAAAGCTGTCATCATCAATATCCACATCTTTGATCGCCTTGCCCATTCCAGGGATCATCCCAACCAAATCCTTGACGTTACCCATTTTCTTGATCTGTTGCAGTTGAGAAAGAAAATCATCAAAATTGAACTGATTCTTGCGGATCTTTTTCTGTAACCGTTGAGCTTCCTCTTCATCAAATACTTCCTGCGCCTTTTCCACCAGGGAAACCACATCTCCCATACCCAATATCCGCTGAGCCATTCGATCCGGGTGAAAGACATCAATGGCGTCCATCTTTTCACCTGTACTGATAAATTTGATGGGTTTTTCCACCACCGATCTGATGGATAGGGCAGCTCCACCCCTGGTATCACCATCTAATTTAGTGAGGACCACACCATCGAAATCCAATCGCTCATTAAAGGTCTTAGCGGTGTTGACTGCATCCTGTCCGGTCATGGAGTCTACCACAAACAAGGTCTCCGATGGGTCAAGCTGCCGTTTAAGCTGCGAAATCTCAGTCATCATTTCCTCATCAATGGCTAAACGTCCCGCTGTATCCACGATGAGGATCTTTTTATTATTATCCTTAGCGTATTTCAGAGCATTGCCGGCAATCTGCAGGGGATCCTGGATGTCGGGCTGTGCAAAAACTTCCACCCCGATTTGCTCCCCAAGAACTTTCAACTGGTCGATAGCTGCGGGACGGTATACGTCGCAAGCCGCCAATAGGACCTGGCGACCCTGTTTCTTAAAATATGAGGCCAGTTTTCCACTAAAAGTGGTCTTACCTGAACCTTGCAGTCCAGCTATCAATATCACCGCTGGATCACCCTTTACACTGATATCCTCCTTAGTTCCACCCATTAAGCGGGTGAGCTCCTCGCTGACAATTTTGGTGAGTAGCTGTCCTGGCGATACCGCAATCAGCACTTCTTGCCCCAGTGCCTGTTCCCTGATATTATCGGTAACCTGTTTGGCTACTTTATAGTTGACGTCAGCATCCACCAGGGCTCTGCGGATCTCCTTGATGGTGCTGGCCACATTAATTTCTGTAATGCGTCCCTGGCCCTTAAGATTGCGTACTGCCTTATCAAGTTTTATACTGAGGTTTTCAAACATATTTTGTTTATTTGCCTGTAAAATTAATGAAAAATATGGCAGTGAGGTATATTGTTGGAATAAACTCACCGCTTAAAATTCATCGCTAGTTGACACCTCTGTATTCCATTATTGTACCCGTGTATAACCGGCCTCAGGAGGTGGAAGAGCTGCTTGCCAGCCTTGCTCAACAAACATTTAAGGATTTCGAAGTGGTATTGGTCGAAGACGGATCCACACAGGATAGTGAGCAAGTAGTTAAGGACTATAGCGAGAGACTGAATATCAACTATTTCTTTAAGCAGAATACCGGTCCCGGCGATAGCCGCAACTTTGGGATGATCCAGGCTCGAGGCAGCTTTTTCATCTTTTTTGATTCAGATTGTATCGTGCCTGAACACTACCTGGAGGAGATGCATACCGCTCTGAAAAGTCGTGGAATGGATGCCTTCGGAGGGCCCGATCAGGCGCATGCCAGTTTTAGCATAACCCAAAAGGCTATAAACTATGCCATGACCTCGATGCTGACCACCGGAGGAATACGAGGCAGAAAACGACAGCTGGACAACTTCCAACCCCGCAGCTTCAACATGGGTATACGCCGTGCGGTATTTGAAAAAGTTGGAGGATTTTCCAACCTGCATCCCGGTGAAGACCCCGATTGGAGCTACCGCATTCAGGATGCCGGATTTAAGACCGGACTGATTCCGGAAGCCTTTGTCTACCACAAACGAAGAATTGACTTTAATAAATTCTGGACTCAGGTTTATAAGTTCGGCCTGGCCCGCACCATCCTCATGAGATCTCATCCACGTTCCCGTAAACTGGTATATGCCTTACCCACTCTGGGCTTGATCTTGGGTCTTGTCCTGTTTATAGCGGGGTTTTACCGGATGTATTTATGGTGGCCATTAGTAGGGGGTATGGTGCTGATACTGTTCGATGCCCTGTATGCCACTAAGAGCTTGCCCATAGCTCTAAAAGGGGTTTTTGCTACTGCTGTTCAAATAGCAGGCTATGGTTGGGGATTTTTAAAAGGGTTCTGGCATTTGCACGTCCTCAATCAAGAACCTCAAAAAGCCTTCCCGGATATGTACTTCCAATCATAGTGGGTCAAATTCCCTTGTATTCACCGTAACATTGGACCTTTTGTGTAACTTTGTTAGTTAGCCGTTGCCAACTGCTGGTGTGTCAACTGATCTGCAAAGGATGCAACCGGGGCCTACAAACTTGAACAACGGGAAAGTTAAGGATAGTGGCTAACTAAGAATTAATTAGAAGTGCCTTTGGTAGTTTTATGACAAAGACCTCCATTCTATTAATACCATTAATTTATATGGTTTTAACGGGTAGTTCTCAAAACTATGAACTTGTCGGTAAGTTGGACAATCATCTGGTCAGTATTGACAGTACCACCGGTGCCATCACTATATACCAGGATCTTATTAACTATTCCGGAGAAGATATACGGGACTTGACTTTCCATAAGGCCAACGGGGTCTATTACAGCATTCTGCGAACTACCAATTCACCGGCCCTGGTCAGCATTTCACAAAACGCCCAATATCAGATAGTGGGCCCATTGACGTTAGGCGGCAACCAACTTTTGTTAGTTGAATCGCTGGCTTACAACGAAGTGAATGATAAATTGTATGCCGGGGTTAGCCTGAACGGAGGTGTAGCTACCAACGATTTTCACTCAGAAACGATCGTGGAGGTTGATCCTGCCACCGGCAATTGCACCTTTGTTACTGAACTAATAACCAATAGGCCTAATCCCGATGCGGATGTGATAGTATTTGACGGAAACACCCTTTATATTGCAGATGGTGCTCCGCCGAATCAGAATTTTCAGTCCATTTATCAAATGGATATCACCAGTGTAGGTGCTACCACCAATCCGTTGGAAATTTATGCTAGCAGCTATGTACCCATCCAAGACTTTACCATACTGGGACAGGATATCTACATGGTGGAAGGTCGCAATCTGCGAAAGTACCTGATCCAGGGTAATACCATTCAATTCATAGGGGCAACGCATCTGAGCAGTGAATACCAAGGCAATCTCATTATGGGTCTTAGTAAAAGGGAAATATGTGAGGTGGCCACCATTGATCTGGGCCAAGACCGAATGTTGTGCAGTGGCCAATCTTTGTTGTTGGATGCCACTACTGCCGGCGCAAGTTATCAATGGCAGGACGGCTCCACAAATCCCACTTATTTAGCAACCCAACCGGGAGACTATTGGGTGGAAGTGGATAACTCTTGTAACGTAACTCGTGATTCCATCAGTTTGACGCCAGCAGTTATCGTGGACATCCCCGATGATACCCTCTGTAGCACTGAAAGTATAGTCCTTGATGCCACCTCAGGCGGAGCAACTTATCTCTGGAATGACGGAACTACCCAGGCTACTCTGACGGTGAACACACCGGGGACTTATTGGGTAGATATCCAAATTGACGGTTGTGTGACCCGAGACTCTGTCAGCATCTTCCAACTGGGGTATAACGGGGATATTCCTACCCAGACCATTTGTCCTGATGAAGATATTATTCTGGATGCCACTACCGCCGGTGCCAGCTACACCTGGAATAATGGCAGTAGTTCCTCCACACTGGCGGTTAAGGACCCTGGAACATATTGGGTGGACATCTCACTAAACGGTTGTACTGTGCGTGATACCATCCAGGTGCTTTATGGAACAGAACCTTTATGCGGCCCATTACTAGTTTTTCATAATGCCTTTAATCCCCATAGTACCGTTTTTGAGAATCAAAGTTTCTATTTACATAATCCCAATGTGGTTGACAAGCTGGAAATTTTTATATTCAACCGTTGGGGAGAATTGGTTTTTCACTCCACAGACAAAAACTTTTATTGGACAGGAGAATATAAGGGCGAGATCATTTCGGACTTATATACATACCGGGTAGAATATTGTTTAAGTTCTGAACAAGTAAAACCATCTACGCTCATTGGAGAAATTTACCTAATAAACTGAGTTGATCTCAATCATATGAATCTTAAAAAAGATATTTTACCTCATGTCATTGCGGTAGCTGTATTTTTATTGCTTACGGTAATACTCTTTAGTCCTGTAATCTTTCAAGGTAAAGGACTGGCTCAGCACGACATCCTGCAAGGCGCAGGGGCCGGTCAAGAAATTGTAGAATATCGCCAACAGACCGGAAAAGAAGCGCTATGGACCAACTCCATGTTTTCAGGTATGCCCGCCTATCTCATAAATCTGCGCTGGAGTGGAGACTTAATGCGCTATGTGACTAAAGTTTATAGCTTAGGCCTTCCCAGCCCGGCAGATATCACCTTTGTAGGAATGTTGTCTTTCTACATTCTGTTGTTGGTATTTGGAGTGCGGCCTTATTTGGCAATAGCAGGTGCCGTGGCCTTCGCTTTAGGTACTTTTAATATCATAAGCATCGAAGCTGGTCACATATGGAAGGTACGGGCTATTGCCTACATGCCCCTGGTGCTGGCAGGGGTTCACTTGGTTTTCCGCAAGAAGTACCTACCGGGATTCATATTAACCGCCCTGGCGGTAGCCTTCGAAATTCGGGCCAATCACCTGCAAATTACCTACTACCTTTTCTTGCTATTGCTTATTTACGGTGCGGTAATGCTGATATTCGAATACCGGGAAAACGGATTTAATTCGCTGATCAAGATTTCGGGGGTTTTGATAGCAGCGGCTTTAGTAGCTATATGTTGTAACCTGGGTAGGATGTGGACGGTCTACGAGTATGGTCAGTATTCTATTCGCGGGGCTTCTGAATTAACCAGCGCAACCAATGGGGACTCTGACGGACTGGACAAAGCATACGCTTTCAGATGGAGTAATGGCATCCTTGAGCCGGTAACACTGATCATTCCCAACTTCTTTGGGGGTGCTAGTCAACAGACTTTAGACAATGACTCCAACCTGGGTGAAGTTTTGGCCAGAAATGGTTTGGCCCCGGTACAGGTTCGTGATCAATTGCAAAGAGTCAACACCTATTGGGGCGATCAGCCAGGAGTTGCCGGACCGGTTTATGCGGGAGCGGTGATCGCGCTGTTTTTCGTGTTGGGGTTGCTAATTGTTCTTAAAAAGCATGTTTACTGGCTGGTAATAGCAACCGTATTTTCCATTGTGCTTTCCTGGGGATCAAATTTTGAGGCCTTTAATTATTTTATGTTCGATTATTTTCCAGGGTATGATAAATTCCGGTCGGTTACCATGGCTCTGGTAATCGCTTTGATGTGTATTCCACTTTTAGCGACTCTAGCAATAGAACGACTATGGGATTTGGGATGGAATGAAAATACTCGAAAGAAGTTATTCACCGCCGGCGGTATCGTTTTGGGATTCCTGCTGTTATCTGCGGTATTTTCGGGAATCCATGGATTCAGGGGAGGAGTTGATGAAATGTTATCACAGCAAGCCCCTGCCTGGTACATGGAAGCCCTGCGGGCCGACCGGCAGGACCTGCTGCGTAATGATGCTATTCGTTCCCTGGTCTTCGCTTTATTAGCCGGGTGTGTGGCTTTATTTTATGTACGTCAGAAATTGTCCGGCACTTTGGCAGCTCTTCTATTGGTCCTTTTGATCACTATGGACCATTTGCTGGTGAACAAAAGATACATTACCACCGATGATTTTGTGTCCAATCCCACACAGGCTTTCTCGCTGCCAAACCAAGCCGATCAATTCATCCTTAGCGATGCCCAACCCAACATCCGGGTTTTGAATTTACAAAATCCTTGGAGTGAAGCTCGTACCAGCTACCATCACTCCTCCCTAGGGGGATATCATGGGGCCAAAATGCGCCGTTATCAAGATATGATCGAACGATGCCTAACTCCTGAAATCGAAAACCTCATCGGGCAATTGCGGGCTAATTCCATCGATTTCGCCGGATTCCCCAGCTTAAACATGTTAAATACCAAATACCTATTAGCCGGTGACCGACGTGAAAGTGTGATTACCAACAATCAAAATTGGGGGAACGCCTGGTTTGTGTCTGCGATCAATGGGGTAAGTTCTCCGGATGAAGAAATTGCCGCCACCTGTGCCCTGACGAATTCACGCACGGCGGTGATCAATACCATGAGGTGGCCTTTAACCGCCTCCAGCCTTAGTACCGGGAGCATTCAACTGGTGGAGTCCACCACCAACTATTTGAAATACCAGAGTAGCAATTCAGGGTCGGGGTTAGCCGTTTTTTCTGAAGTGTATTATCCCAAGGGCTGGAAGGCTTTAATCGACGGTCAGCCGGCTAACATTATTCAAGCTAATTATATACTTCGAGCCCTGGAAATACCCAGCGGCGACCATACCATTGAGTTCAAGTTTCAGCCAGCTGCCTATACGGTAGGTAACAAAGTAATGATATTTGCCTCCATCCTATTGATTGCAGCAGGACTTTTTACCGTCTACTTACAATTTAAACCCGGTACCCCTGCGGAAACATGAAACGAGTCCTTATCGTAACCTACTATTGGCCGCCTGCCGGAGGGATTTCCGTGCATCGCAGTTTAAAAATCGCTAAATACTTGCGACGTTTTGG
>CAJIBY010000638.1_pt1 | contig 13116 bp, 13 predicted proteins | sample 9199461 | NCBI WGS metagenome assembly CAJIBY01 (sample SAMEA7708316, study PRJEB35096) | sediment metagenome | biome: marine neritic benthic zone biome [ENVO:01000025]; feature: sediment [ENVO:00002007]; material: shallow marine sediment [ENVO:03000034] sea grass bed [ENVO_01000059] ... | reverse complement strand
TGGTTAAAACTATATTCCAGACCGGCACCGTTATTATTTTCATTAATAAAGCCAATGGTACGGGTTCCTAAATGTGAAAACGGTTTAAACCTGAGATCCACTTTTTCAAATATGGCACCACCTTTAAGTCGACCCTTGCGGAATATGGGCCAACCCTGCATATCTTTCTTGTCATGATAGTTGACCCGTTTGTTATTAATCACTACATAGCGACGCTTGGAGTCGCGGGCCTTTAGCAATTTTCTTTTGTAATATTGGCTGGAGCGGTCACCGAAATAATTGGCCAATAAATGAGATAACGAATCCAATCCCTTTTCAAACACATTGCCTTCCACTACGGAAGGATCAAAAGCGACCCGGTAAAAGGGCAGTGATGTAGCCATAAGACTGCCATTATCGGAGTAGATACTGCCCCTGGTAGCCTTTACCTGTCGGTATTGCAGGTCTATTTCTTCTGCCATGGCCGACCATTTTTCACCATCTGCGATCTGGATATGGCCGATACGCACCAGTATAGCAACAGCAAATAGTGAAGCGGCTAAAAAAGCCACCCGTACCCGCAGTAATATGGATCTTTTAACGTTCACTCTATCACTTCAATTTTTATGGGAGGCTCGGAACTTTCCTGCAACCCCAGATCTTTAACTTTTTGAGATACTTCAGACTGTTTGCTATCGAACATATAATCCGCTTTCAGAGTATGGTAATCCGCGTGCAGATCCTCCACCTCTTTTTGTACCCTATCGATCCTGCGAATAGTGTTCTCCCCATAATGCCCGTTCCCTATGTACAGTATGCCCAGAAAAACCAGGAACAATCCATGAGGTAAATATTCCGAGGAGACCCTTTGTATTGAAAAGTCGTCGATTTTCAACCACCGTTCCAGAAAACTGAAGAACGAAACGCCCGAAGACTTCTTTTTACGCTTGACCTTATAGGTGTTCAGTTTCTTTGCCATGACAATCTTTCCGCTATTCTCAGTTTTGCACTACGTGCCCTGGGGTTTGATTCAATCTCCTGCGCCGAGGGCACAATGGGCTTTCGATTAACCGGGGTAAAGGGACGCAGAAGGTTTCCGTAAAAATCCTTTTGCTCCATGCCCTGGAAATTGCCCTTGTTAATAAAGTTTTTTACCAGCCTGTCCTCCAATGAATGATAGCTGATTATTACCAGGCGTCCGCCCACTTTTATCAGCTGCTCGCACTGCATCAACAATTCTTCTAAGGCGCTCAATTCATCATTCACTTCAATCCTTAAAGACTGAAATACCTGCGCCATATATTTATTTTCCCTATGCTTGGGGGCCAGGGGCTTAAGTACCTGTTTCAATTGTGATACTGTAGTTAAGGGACGGGCTGCCACCAAAGCAGCAGCCAAGGTCTTGGCGTTTCTTACCTCGCCGTACTTGCTTAGAATCCCTTGTAAAGCTGTTTCATCGTAGGTATTGATGATATCCCTGGCAGTAAGAGCTGTGCGTTGATCCATCCTCATATCCAGATCCGCGTCGTATCGAATGGAGAAACCCCGCTCCGGAACATCGATTTGATGGGACGAAACACCCAGATCAGCTAAAATGCCGTCTACATTATTAACCCCGTTAAGCCTTAAATATTTTTTCATATACCTAAAATTGACAGGTATAAATGAGAATATATTTTCATTTATACCTTCCGCGTTTCGGCGGGCATCCTGATCCTGATCAAAACCAAAGAGTTTTCCACCGGACAATTGGTCCAGTATGCCGCGGGAATGTCCCCCACCCCCAAACGTAGCATCCACAAAAATCCCTTCAGGATCAATTTGTAGTCCTTCCATACATTGATGAAGCAGTACAGGCTCATGATAAGACATATTTTATTTCTGCTGGAAAATGCGGATCACCGCAGCATGCACTCCCTGCTACCAAAGTGGCTGCCGTCGCTGATGTCACTCCAACGGAGATACTAACAACTAGCGATGGGCAACATTGGCGCTTCATGATCTATTCATCCAAATACTTTTGGGCCAACTGTGAAAACTCACTTTGGTCCTTGATCAAATACTCTTCGTAAAGCTGGGGATTCCAAATCTCCACGCGATTGCCCATGCCAACTACTATCACCTCCTTTTCGAGTTGAGAGTACCTGATCATGGGCTTTGGGATTAAAAATCGTCCCATGGAATCCAGTTCCACGGGGGCGTTCCCTCTGAAAAAATTTCGCTGGAGCATTCTAAATTCTTCATTGAACTCGTTTAAGCCGGCAATCTTATTGTAGATCTTTTTGTATTCCAACATGGGATACAAAACCAAACAGGGCTCAAATCCCCGCCGCAGCATCAGCTCTTTGGTACCGTTTTCCGGCAGCTGCGCTTTTATTTTAGCAGGAAGAACCAAACGGCCCTTGGCGTCTAATTTACAATCGTACTCACTGGAGAAGAATGCCATACTTATCCAAACAATCCTTAGCTCAAAACAAATGTAGAAAAATAATTGACATATTCCACCACAGAATACCACTTTTTACCACATTTTGCTTTCAACGTAAGATTTTAAAGAATATTTAAATATTTACCCCTCCATATTCGCCAAATTACTTGTTCTGGGCTCGCTCGATAATCATGCTTGATACCACATAATAGTAGTTTTTGTCTAGAATTTGTGAAAAAATGACCATTTTGCATTTTACGTGTCAGAAAGTGGGAGTTATTTTTAATAATAGGGGTTAAAATACTTAGTATCTTTGATCATGGGTCATTTTTTAAGGTCAGCAGTCCTCCGATGGGCTTGGCTATGGTGCAGTTTGTCGGTGGTGTTTTTTGTTGGGTGCGGATTCGGTGGAGATTCGTCGAAAAGGCTTAAAACTGGTAAGTGGAGGGGTACCTTAACCATTCAGGATCAATTGCTACCCTTCAACTTCGAGATCCATCAGCCTCAGCTAAAGCACTATCAGGTGGAGATTATCAACGGCGAGGAGCGTATCCCCGTGGAAGACGTAAGGGTACTGGGTGATTCCCTGGTGATCACTATGAATATCTTTGATTCCTTTATCAAGGCCAAGATCGGCAAAAATAAACTGACGGGCACCTGGTATAAAAAATACGCTCCCGGCTACGTTATACCCTTCCAGGCAACATTCGGTGAGAGCAGCAGATTTGATCCTTCCGGACCAAGTACCGGTGATTTTTCCGGAAAATGGAGGGTGAAATTTTCCAAGGACACCCTGGACGCAGTTGGGCTATTCGAACAAAAGGACTCACAAATACTGGGGACCTTTCTTACCAGCAAAGGCGATTACCGCTATTTGCAAGGAATTGTTTCTGGAGATAGCCTGTTTCTCAGTACGTTCGATGGGGCTCATGCCTTTTTATTCCAAGCTCAATTAAATGCCGATAACCAGATTGAAGGGGTATTTCATTCTGGTCCAACCTGGAATGAAACCTGGACCGCTCAACGGGATAGCACTGCTGAATTAGCTCATGCCGATAGTCTCACCTACCTGAATCCAGGATATGACAAACTGAGTTTTGCCTTCCCCGACCTCAATGGAAAAACGGTTACCCTGGATGATCCGAAATATAAAAACAAGGTGGTTATCGTTCAGATATTCGGTACCTGGTGCCCAAATTGTATCGATGAAACCAGGTTCCTTACTTCCTGGTACGATCACCACCGCAACTTAGGCATAGAAATCATAGGGTTGGCCTATGAGCGTATTGATGATTTCAGCTACGCCAAGAAAAGACTGAATAAGATGATTGATAAGCTGGATATAAAATACGATTTTCTGATTGCCGGAACCTCCGATAAAGCCCAAGCCTCCCAGACCTTACCTATGCTGAATCATATTATGTCCTTCCCCACTACCATATTCATTGATCACAAAGGAGAGATCAGAAGGATCCAGACGGGTTTCAGTGGACCAGGTACCGGAGTATACTACCAGCAGTTTGTAGACGACTTTGAGCTGTTTACCAACAAGTTAATTACGGAGCGATTGTCGGATACCACTTTAATAGCCACTCCCTAATTCACTTATTGCGGTTAATGGTGTAGGCTACCATTTGGGTGAGAGAGTCTTTGTAGGGGGAATCTGCAAATTGTGCTAAGGTATCCAAAGCCTCATGAACAAATTGTTCCATGATATGATGGGCGTATTCAATACCTCCGGAATTCTTAACAAATTCAATGACTTCCCGTATTTTTTTGGTTTTATGCGTGTGGTTTTTAATAATGTACTTCACATTTTTGCGATCGCCCCAGGTAGCTTGTTTTAAGGAGTATATCAACGGCAGTGTCATTTTCTTTTCTTTGATATCAATTCCCAGAGGTTTGCCAATTTCCACACTTCCGTAGTCAAAGAGGTCGTCTTTGATTTGAAATGCCATGCCTATTTTTTCGCCAAATTGTCTCATGGCCTCTACCTGCTGATCACCGGCTCCCGCAGAAGTAGCTCCTACAGCACAGCAGGAAGCGATCAAACTGGCGGTTTTTTGACGGATAATATCAAAATATACTTCTTCTGTTATGTCCAGATTCTTGGATTTCTCCATTTGTAAAAGCTCTCCTTCGCTCATTTCCCGCACCGCATCCGAAACCAGCCTTAACAAATTAAAGTCCCCGTGATCCACGGACAACAACAATCCTCGGGAGAGCAGATAGTCCCCTACCAGCACGGCTATCTTGTTTTTCCACAAAGCGTTGACTGAAAAGAAGCCTCTCCGGTAATCGGCATCATCCACGACATCGTCGTGGACCAGAGTAGCTGTATGCAATAATTCTATCAAAGAAGCACCCCGGTAGGTGCTTTCGGAAATGCCTCCGCAAATACCGGCTGAAAGGAAAACAAACATGGGGCGCATCTGCTTACCTTTTCGTCGCACGATATAACCCATAATCTTATCCAACAGCAACACCCTGCTTTTCATCAATGAACGGAATTTGCGCTCAAACTCCTTCATCTCTGCGGCTATCGGCGTTTGAATATTTACCAGGGACTGACTCATATAGCGGATACAATAATACTATCAATTTGGTCCAATGCAAAATGTTGCCGTACATTCCCATCCAGCCTTGGGCAGGCATCAGGTTGATGCTGTCCACCTAATAACATACTTAACGCCTACTTTCCATACCAATCCATTTTTTTTGTTTATACTTATACTGAATTTTATAAACATTTTGAGTCCTGAGCGAGTTATCATAAAGGAGTACTCAAAATTGACCCAACCAAATTAAGATATGAGTAGATATTCCATAAAGGACCTGGAGAATTTAAGCGGAATAAAGGCCCATACCATACGCGTATGGGAGCAACGATACGGAATTATCAATCCAAAACGTACCCCTACCAATATCAGATACTACGATTCCGGCGATTTGAAGCTGATATTGAACATTGCTCGACTTAAGGACAACGGGTTCAAAATTTCCAAGATAGCGGCGATGAGCCACCACGAAATTACAAGTTCGATAATGGATCTTACCGATTCTGATCCCAAAGATTTCGAAAACCATATACACAACCTAACTACCTCTATGATCGATCTGGACGAGGCCTTATTTGAAAACTCCTTATCCACCAGCATTCTACAGATGGGGTTCGAATCCACTATGGTGCACGTGATCTATCCATTTTTGGTTAAAATCGGCTTTTTGTGGCAAGCTGAGGCTATTCATCCCGCCCAGGAGCACTTTATTACCTGCCTGATTAGACAGAAGATTATTACCGCCATTGATGGACAAAAATTGGTTAGTGGACCCGGTACCATGAGATTTATGTTGTTTCTTCCTGAACAAGAGTTGCATGAAATTAATTTGCTCTTTGCCCACTTTATCTTAAAAAAATACGGCAATCAGGTCGTTTACTTAGGACAAAGTTTACCAATGAACGACATTATTTTAGCCTACAATCTGCATAAGCCCCATTACCTGCTGGCCTCACTTACCAGCGCTCCCAAAAAGCGGTTTGTGCAATCCTATATCGATACCTTGGCCGGACAATTCCCCAAGGCTAAGATCCTGCTGGGAGGATCTATTGTGACTAATGATACCTACAAACTCCCCGGTAATGTATCTATTTTAAGCACCATCGACCACCTGTATAAGTACTGCCAAAATCCTAAGGCCATAGGCAGCCCTGTAATAGCATAAGTACCCAGATTTCCTTGCGGAAAAAATACTTATCAAATTTTTGTTTAATTTTTTTGAAAATAAGTTAAACATATTATCTTTGAATTACGTTTAACTATTTGAATAAAAGATTAAACATAATGGAAGCATTGGAATTTGGCTCAACCCTAAACAACTTAACGATCTCTCTTCGACCAATCGCCCTTCAACTTACTCGTGATAGTGAAGACACCAACGACCTCTTGCAGGAAACTCTACTGAAGGCTTTTCGCAACAGACACCGCTTTAATGAAGGGACCAACCTGAAAGCTTGGGTCTACACCATAATGAAGAACACCTTCTTATCGAATTATCAAAAGAAGATGAGAAGGAAAACATATGTAGACACTACAGACAATCAGTATTTCATCAATACCTCTGCAGCTGGGTTCAGCAGGGAGTCTGCCGATACCTCCGTGAATATGGATGAGATACAATCGGCCATTAACAACCTGTCACCTCAATATAGGATTCCCTTCGAGATGCACTTTACAGGATATAAATATGAAGAGATTGCCCAGCAATTGGACATCCCTCTAGGCACTGTAAAGAACCGCATTTTTATTGCTCGACAGGAACTAAAAGAGAAGCTGAAAAACTTCGCCTAATTCTCATATCTTTGCGCCAATGGCCCAAACAAAAGTGGTGATCATAGGCTCCGGATTTGCGGGTTTAGCAGCTGCCAGCTGTCTGGCCCAGCAGGGTTTTGAGGTAACCATATTGGAAAAGAACTCTTCGGCAGGCGGTCGAGCTAGAAAGTTCCACACTCAAGGCTACACCTTCGATATGGGTCCCAGCTGGTACTGGATGCCGGAGGTATTTGAGTCGTTCTTTAATCGATTCGGCAAAAGTGTTGCCGACTATTATGAATTAGTTCGACTGGATCCCTCCTACCAGATGATCTTTGGTCATGGGGATTTCGTCCGCATCCCCGCAGGGTTTCAAGAACTGCAGGCTACATTTGATAGCATGGAACCCGGCAGCGGAGCACGCCTGGACCAATTTTTAAAGCAAGCTGCTATTAAATACCAGGCCGGCATGCAGGATATGGTGTACAAGCCCAGCCACCACTTAGGAGAGTTCATCAATCTCAAGACCTTGAAGGGTGCATTTACCCTGGACATTTTCAAATCCTTCGACAAGCATCTGCGGAAATATTTCCACGATCGTCGCTTAATCCATATGCTTTCCTTTCCTATACTTTTTCTGGGGGCTTCAGCCAAGGACACTCCGGCTTTGTACAGTCTTATGAATTACGCGGATTTAAAACTAGGCACTTGGTACCCTAAAGGAGGTATGTATCGCATTGTAGAAGCTATGGTGGCACAAGCACGCTCCTTGGGTGTAAACATTCATTGCGATCAGGAAGTGCGACAAATCCAGGTGACCAAAGGCCGGGCACAGGGAGTGCTAACACAATCCCAACACTGGCCGGCCGATGTGGTATTAGCTGGTGCTGATTATGAACATGTGGAATCCCAACTTCTTACCCCTGAATATCGTACCTATTCCCCAAAATATTGGGAGAAACGAACTATGGCTCCTTCCTCATTGATCTACTATATTGGATTAAATAAACAACTGCCGAACCTGGAGCACCATAACCTTTTCTTTGACGAAGATCTGGATTATCATTCAAAAGAGATCTATGATAATCCTTGCTGGCCCACCAAGCCCTTGTTTTATGTTTGTGCTACCAGTAAAACCGACCCCACCGCGGCCCCACCCGGACATGAAAATATTTTTATCCTTATTCCGGTGGCTCCCGGGCTGAAAGACACCACTGAAGTCCGGGACCGCTATTTTCAAGTGGTCATAAAGCGTATGGAAAACCTTTTGGGGGAAGAGATCACCAGCCACATCGATTATTGCCGGAGTTATGCCCACAATGACTTCGTTCAAGATTATCACGCCTTCAAAGGAAATGCCTACGGACTGGCCAATACCCTAAAACAAACGGCAGTGCTTAAGCCTAAAATTAGGAGTAGAAAAGTAAAAAACTTATTTTTCACTGGTCAATTGACGGTTCCAGGTCCGGGGGTGCCTCCCTCATTAATATCAGGGCAGGTAGCCGCCGGAGAAATTGCCAAATTCGCCCAACCTTAATAATATGAAGGAACTATACGATCAGGTGTCTTTGAACTGCAGCAAGCTGGTTACACGATCTTACAGTACCTCTTTTTCATTGGGAATCCGGTTTCTGGACAAAAAATACCACCATGCCATCTATGCTGTTTATGGATTTGTCCGAGCCGCCGACGAGATCGTAGATACCTTTCATGACTATCCCAAGGCCGAACTTTTGCAAAGATTTAAAGACGATCTATACCAGGCCCTTGAGGATAGGATCAGTGCTAATCCACTACTTAACAGTTTTCAGATGGTGGTGCATAAATACCATATTGAATACGAATTGATCGACACGTTCTTTCACAGTATGGAAATGGATTTACAACGCCAGGAATACGATCTGGATAAATACCAGGAATATATTAAAGGGTCGGCAGAAGTAGTGGGACTCATGTGTTTGAGGGTGTTTTGTGAAGGAGATCATGAGCAGTATGCACAACTTAAGGAGCCCGCCATGAAATTGGGATCGGCTTTCCAGAAGATCAATTTCCTACGGGATATTAAAAGTGACTACCAAACGCTTGGAAGAAGCTATTTCCCCGAAGTAGACCTGGATCAGTTCGATGCCACATGTAAAGAAGCTATTCAAAGAGATATCGCAACAGATTTCGAAGCTGGATACCAAGGAATTAAGAAACTTCCCAAAGGAGCTCGGTTTGGGGTTTATGTGGCTTATGTGTACTACAAATCACTTTTGAGCAAAATTGGCAGAACACCACCTGAAATCATCTTGACTAAGCGAATACGAATTCCCAACCCTCAAAAATACCTGCTTTTTCTTAGATCCTATTTCCAACACCGCCTCAATCTGATTTAAAACGCGCTTTTAAAGTGTCTACGATCTTTTTGGCGTGATCCCGGGAGTTTTCAATAAACCATTTATTGGTTTGCAGTCCACCGCAAATAACGCCCGCCAAATACACGTTGGACTGATTGGTCTCATGTGTTTCCCGATCATAGACCGGCGAGTGGATTTCGTCGTCATTGATCTTAATGCCTAAAGATTGCAAAAACTGGAAATCGGGTTGATATCCGGTCATGGCCAAAACGAAGTCATTGGATAAAGTCTTAGGCCCTTCAGGTGTCATAATATCAATTTCAAATTCCCGGATCGCCGTAATGGATGAACGAAAGTAGGCCTGTACCGTCCCCTCCTTTATACGGTTTTCGATATCCGGTTTAACCCAATATTTCACACTGGGACTGATCTCACTTTCCCGCAACACCATAGTCACATGGGCTCCTTTACGAAAGGTCTCCAGAGCTACATCCACCGCGGAATTAGCCGCTCCTACTACTGCAATATTTTGACCGTAGTAAGGATGGGGTTCGTCATAGTAATGCTTCACCTTCGGAAGCTCCTCGCCGGGGATATTCAGCATATACGGCAGATCGTAAAATCCGGTGGCAATGATGATGGATCGCGCCCGGTATTGCCCTCTGCTGGTAGTAATAGCGTAAAGATCATCTTGCTGCTTAACCTCCTCCACTTTCTCATATAACTTCAACTGCAGGCTCCAGCTGGAGGCTACCCGGCGGTAATATTCTAGTGCCTCCGAACGGGTAGGTTTACTTCCGTGTGATACAAAGGGCACCTCCCCAATCTCCAATCGATCCGAAGTACTGAAAAAAGTCATATTGTAGGGGTAATTGTACAAGGAGTTGACCAGACACCCCTTGTCGGCAATCAGGTAGCTCATTTGAGCCCGCTCCAGTTCAATACCACAGGCCAGTCCAATTGGACCAGCCCCTACTATAAAGGCATCTAAAATTTCGTTTGACATTAACGGTCTATATTTTGGCCTAAAAATAATGAAAAATCAAAACTATGTGTCTTTAGTTTTGTTTAATTATTGTATTGTTTTGTTAAACATAAAGATACACAAACCTTTGGGTCAGTGCTGATCGCATAATTTGAACCACACCATTGAGCAAATCAACAGTAAATATATTCTGGTTTAGAAGGGATTTAAGATGGCAAGACAACAGAGGCCTGAACCAAGCGCTTGCCAGCGGGGTGCCCGTAGTGCCCATATTCATTTTTGACAGGGAAATCCTGGATAAACTACTCTGCAAGGACGATGCCCGGGTAACATTTATGCACCTGCAACTGCAGCGACTACAAAAGGAACTTCAGCTCAAAGGTGGCGAATTACAGGTCTACCTTGGTAGCCCCTTGAAGATTTTCAAGGAACTTAGTATTAGATACCTTATTGATACGGTGTTCTGCAATCACGATTACGAGCCCTATGCGAAGACCAGAGATGCCACCATTGCCTCGCTGCTGGAACGCCAGGGCACGAAGTTCAGGAGTTTCAAAGATCAGGTAATATTTGAAAAGTCAGAAGTAGTAAAACCCGACGGCAAGCCCTATACGGTTTTCACTCCGTATATGCGGAAATGGAAGGAGAAATTCCAGGAATTGGGGGGTCTTGAGAAGTATTTGAATAAAGAAGAACCAAAGGCTAACTGGCAACTTGACCAAGGCGTTTTGCCCAGTCTTGATCAGATCGGTTTTACTTATAATGGCACCATTGAGTTTCCTGAAATTCAAATTGATCCTGAGCGGTTGCAGCAATATCATAAAACCCGAGACTTTCCCGGACTAGAGGGCACTACCAGACTGGGGGTACACTTGAGATTTGGCACGGTTAGCATTAGAAAATTAGTGGATTACGCCCAGGCGAACAACGAAACCTTTCTCAACGAATTGATATGGCGGGAGTTTTACATGATGATCTTATGGCACTTTCCCCAGGTGATTACCGAATCGTTCAGACCGGCGTACGACCGTATCCCCTGGCGAAATGAGACAGCAGATTTTGATCTCTGGTGTCGGGGAAACACCGGATACCCTATGGTAGATGCCGGCATGCGCGAACTAAATGCCACAGGATATATGCACAACCGGGTCAGGATGATAGTGGCCTCTTTTCTCACCAAACATCTTTTGATAGATTGGCGGTGGGGGGAAGCTTACTTCGCAGAAAAGTTACTGGATTTCGAACTGGCCTCAAACAACGGGGGGTGGCAGTGGGCAGCAGGGAGTGGCTGCGATGCTGCTCCATATTTCCGGGTTTTTAACCCCTCCTTACAAGCCAAGAAGTTCGACCCTGATTTTGAGTATATTAACAAATGGGTTCCTGAGTGGAATTCAGAAGACTATCCACAGCCCATGGTGAACCACAGTTTTGCCCGCAAGCGGGCTATCGAAACCTACAAAGGCGCCCTGACTGAAGTTTAATCCCGAGATATGAAGTTATATTCCTTAAAGACGCAACAAATAATCCCCATCCCCATCGAAGAGGCTTGGGATTTCTTTTCCTCGCCTCATAATCTATCCAGGATCACCCCCGAACATATGAATTTCAGGATCCTCTCGGAGATACCGCCGAGGGTTTATCCCGGCATGATCATAAACTATAAAGTGACCCCGGTGGCACCCTTTACTACGGGCTGGGTCACGGAAATTACCCAGGTAAATGCCCCGCACTTTTTTATTGATGAACAGCGATTCGGCCCTTATGCCTTTTGGCATCACCAACATCATTTTAAGGAAGTACCGCAAGGTACCGAAGTAATGGATCTGGTACACTATGGTATTCCCGGGGGATTCATAGGCAGATTTGCCCATTGGTTGTTCGTAAAACGCCAGCTAAATGCTATCTTTGAGTACCGGGAGGCCGCGTTGATCAACCTATTCGGCACTCCGGACCTCAAAACAGAAATAGCACAGGCATGACCATACTATTGTACGCAGGAATTGTTATCGCCACTTTCTTTTTCATGGAGTTTATGGCATGGTTTACTCATAAATACGTGATGCACGGCTTCCTATGGGTGCTACATGAGGATCATCATGTAAAGGATGATGGGTTCTTCGAAAAGAACGACGCCTTTTTCCTGATCTTTGCTGTGCCTAGCTTTACGTTGTTTTTACTGGGTGCTGCCAGTGGATATGATTTCAAATTTTGGATCGGAATGGGCATTTTATTGTATGGAATTGCCTACTTCTTAGTGCATGACGTATTCATCCATCAACGGTTTAAGGTATTGAGATATTCCAACAATACGTATTTCAGGGCCTTGAGAAAAGCGCATAAAGTACATCACAAGCATTTGGAAGCACCCGATGGAGAATGCTTTGGCATGCTGGTAGTCCCTTATAAGTACTATAAGGAAGCCCTCAAGAGCCGCAAGACCCCCAAGTCCAAATAGTTTCGTGGATTTTCCATCCCGCTTTCTTTATCTGTTTCTGGATTTAGCCAGCATAGCCATACCCTTGGCATGGAGTTTTGAAAAGAAGGTCCGGTTCTTTAGGGATTGGAAATATCTTTTCCCCGCCATAGCCCTTACCGGACTTTTCTTCATTATCTGGGACGTTATCTTTACCGATTGGGGTGTCTGGGGATTTAACCCCACCTACCTCAGCGGATACTATCTGCTGAATCTTCCGTTGGAAGAATGGCTGTTTTTTATTTGTATCCCCTACGCCTGTGTATTTACCTATCGATCTTTATCCTATTTTATCAAGAAAGACCTTTTACAAGCCGCCAGTCCGATCATTACCAAAGTCCTGATATTCCTGTTATTGCTTATAGGCCTTATCCACTTTCAAAACGCTTACACCTTTACCACCTTCATCAGCCTGGCGTTCTTTTTATTGTGGCACCTGCTAGTATTGAAAAGTCCGTATTTGGGAAGGTTCTACCTGGCCTACCTGGTAATACTAATACCCTTTTTTACGGTCAATGGAATTCTAACGGGGTCCTTTATTCCAAATGAGGTAGTGTGGTATGATGATCAGGAAAATCTCGGTATTCGCATGTTTACCATTC
>CAJIBY010000541.1_pt1 | contig 13256 bp, 11 predicted proteins | sample 9199461 | NCBI WGS metagenome assembly CAJIBY01 (sample SAMEA7708316, study PRJEB35096) | sediment metagenome | biome: marine neritic benthic zone biome [ENVO:01000025]; feature: sediment [ENVO:00002007]; material: shallow marine sediment [ENVO:03000034] sea grass bed [ENVO_01000059] ... | reverse complement strand
CTACAATAAGTACGGATGTGAACACGAAAAGGGCTTCTTGAGGTTCTTTTACCAACCAAAAAGCAGCAGCCAAAGTAGCAATACCCAAAACTACCAGGGTAAAGTATTTACTAATACTGTTGATGAGGGCAGAACTCTGATGATCTTTCTCCTTTTTGAAGGCCGCATGATTCCACAATTGCGTAAGGTAGCTTTGGGACACCTCTTTTTCTATCTGGTAGCGGGCCTTAGTTCCTAGATGACGGCCACCTGCATAAATAAAATCCCCGCTGTGCTTGGTGACCGGGGCCGATTCTCCGGTAATGAAACTGTAATCAATCTGCACCGGCCCGTCCAGTAATTTACAATCCGTAGGCACCAACTCTTCATGACGGATCATGATTATATCATTTATAGCTAAATCTTTGACCAGCACGGATTCCTGGTGGTCAGGAGTAACCTTTAATACTGCTAGCGGAAAATATGCTTTAAAGTCCCGATCGAATGACAAGTTGCGGTAGGTACGCTGTTGGAACCACTTGCCTATTAGCAGCAAAAACAATAGCCCTGCCAAACTATCCATGTAACCCGGCCCAATTCCCGTAGTGATTTCAAAGACACTGCGGCCAAAAAGTGCCAGGATACCCAGGACTATGGGCACATCTATATTTAGGTAACGCTGCTTTAATCCTTTTACCGCTGAAATGAAATAATCCTTGGCACAATATCCTACTACAGGCAGGGACAACAACAAAATGATCCATGAAAACCACCTGGTGAGTATCTGATCTTCGAAAATATCTAGCCCAAGATATTCGGGGAAACTCAGCAGCATGATATTGCCGAAACAAAACCCAGCTACGCCGATCTTGACCAATAGTTGCTGACTGGACTTATCAGACTGCTGGCGACGTTGGTTTTCCAGACTGATGTTAGGCTCATAACCGATCCCGGCAAGCAACTCTACCAGTTGCCGCAGAGTTATGCCTCTAGGATCGTAATCCACCGTCAATTCCTTTCTGGGGAAATTTACCCGCGACGATTTAATGTGATTATGCAGTCGTGGGAGGTGTTCCAATAGCCAGATGCATGAACTACAATGAATGCCCGGAATTTGGAACTGCATTTTCTGCAAAGAATCACTGTTGAATAACAACAGACCTTGGGCGATAGCATCATTATCCAGATAGGTAAACTTCTCCTTTGATGGAGATTTTGGAGCGCCTGGATGATGCTGGAGGTTATAATAGTCCTGCAGTTGATTCTCATTCAGTAATTGATATACTGAACTGCAGCCGGAACAACAAAATGGTTTTTTATCTACATAATGTGGTTTCCCATGACAAGTTTCACCACAGTGAAAACATTTTACATCCTTATGATCAACTACTTGCATGAAGCCGGTATAGTGTCTGCAAATTATCCCGGCAACACAGAATTAATGACGATACCGATCATTCGTTGTAATGACAATTGTCATTCTTTAAAAATCCTTTCCTCTAATGATGTGCAGAAACCCAAAAACCGGAGATGTCACCCACAGCAAAAGAGCCAAAAAAGCCACCAACATACCTTGAGTGGTGCCTAAAAAGGTATTGAATACCGCACCGGTAAAACCCAGTAAAGCGGAAATATCCAAACGTAGCATGATCAGAATGCGTGAAAGATCAATGGGATTGAACAATACTGCAGCCAGTACCGCTTTTTCCAAGGGGTAGGATTCAAAAACCAGCATCAGGATTAACATTAACCCATCATAAAGTACCGCTAAAGACAGCCACACCAGAATGGCTAAACCGAATCCTTTTAATTTATTCTCAAACCTTGAAGCCACTACAAAAGCCAATGCCGTAAATACTAAGGTCAATAACACTCCCACCGCTATGAGCATCAAAAAATCAAGGGTATGATCGGACCCAAACACCCCAAAAAAGAGGAACGGAAGCCCCATGCCCAGCAAAAAACTGAGGGTCAAGGACAAGGACAAACCCAGGTATTGCCCCAGAAATACTGAGGTACGTTTTATGGGCTGCGCCAGCAGCAGTTCCGCGAACTCCCGGGAATTATAGAAGTACATGGTTCCTAACATAATTCCAATCAACGGGGTTAGGATCAGCACTATATTCAACAGGCTGACCATAACCTTAAAGGGATCCTGGCTCAGATACAACAGCACCGTGGTAGTGATCAGAAAAAAGAGCAGATAACAATAACTCCAATAAGACCTGGAAAGATCAAAAAAGCTGTATTTGAGAACCTTAAGCATGACTAGGAGATTTTGATTTCGTGCTGCCATCACTACCATTTGATTCCAATATTCTGGCAATGGCACGTTCCAGGTTGGCTTCACCGTGTAAAGATTTTAGATCCTCTAAGGGTCCGTGATAGTGAATACGGCCGTCTAACAGGAAAATGATATGATCAGCCAACTCTTCTACCAAACTCATGATATGGGTGGTCAATAAAAAGGTACTGCCCTGCTCCTGCCGTTTGTTGATCAGCTCTTTTAGCTTTATCATAGCCACCGGATCCAGACCCGCCGTGGGTTCGTCTAAGATGTAGAGCTCACAATCGAACATAAATGTCAATATGGTATTGACCTTTTGACGGGTTCCCCCTGAAAGGTTACGCAGTCGTTGACGCATGAAAGGCTGGAGCTTGAAGTTTTCAACCAATGAGGTGATATCCGTTTTTGCAGATCGTAGGTCCTGGATCATGTCAAAGAGTTCACGTACTCTTAAGTTCTCCGGAAAACGGGCGATTTGGGGGAGGTATCCGATCTGGTGCCTGTAATTTCCACCCTTGTCCAATGACTTGCCTTGGTAGGTGATCAGACCCTGGTCCGGCACTACTAATCCCAAAATCGACTTCAGAACTGTAGTCTTTCCAGAGCCGTTGGGACCCAGTACTGCGGTTATCTGACCACGAGGTATGGTAAGATCTACTCCTTTCAATACCCGGTTTTTACCAAACCTTTTATGTAAATCCTTTATTTCGATCATGGTCTAGGCTGCATTAAAGGTTGAGCATCCATCAGTCCCTCCGGTATAAATACCGGTGTAACTTTTTCAGCAAAGTTCAACAGGTCCACAAACAAGCTTCGTAACAAAATAATGGATACATCTACCCTTCCCACCACATAGGAAAACATTTGTATAGGACGATGAGGTACGTCACCATACCCATCGCGATTGAGGTCATATCCTCGATAGCTACTCCAGTAGTTACCTTGATACAGATTGTAATCCTTGTTGGAATTGGTGGTCAAATCGAAGGTGTTGGTTAGAAAGTTATTGCCGGTAAACGTATTATCCATACAACTTCCCAATATTTTCAAGGCCCATCCATTGGATTGGAAATCATTATCCTGGATGATCAAACGGTTAGCACTTTCCCCGTAGATGCCAATAGTATTTTTTATAAACTGATTTTCTTTTATTTCTCCGTCGTAAATTTCTTTTAACAGTAAACCGTAAGAAGCCATTCCCCAATTGTCCTGGAAAACATTGTTATTCATGCGGATATTGCGTGAAAACATCACTGCTACGCCAGCTCCATTGGATTGAAAAATATTATGAGAATAGTCGTCATAATTGGAAAACATAAAATGCAACCCGTATCTAAGATTGAAAGAGCTGGTATTGCCGATCACTTGCGAGTCATCCACAAATTCCAGATATATACCATCCCGGTGATGTTCCGCCACATTGTCTAGCACTTCTATGCGCTTACAATACCACAGATGAATGGCGTTGCCGGACGACATTTCCCTCTCGGCTTTGCCAATTATCCGGTTGGCCACCACCCGGCAATCATTTGATTTCTTCAGGTACACTCCAAAAAAGCAATTGATCAACCGATTCTCTAATATTTGGGCGTTTTGGACCCCATCTAGTTTTATGCCTGCCCGGTCTTCGGTATAGCTGGTTCCTACATTTTGTACTTGCAACCCCTTTACCACCACATGATCGGAAATTATTCTAATGACCTCTTGCTGCCCCTCCCCATCGATCCGGGGATAATCGATTCCCAAAAGGGTAACGGGCTTATCTATTATCAATGTACCCTCCTGGTACAGTCCCGGAAAAACCCGGAGCACGTCCCCACTGTCTGCCGCAGCCAGGGCGGCATTAATTTTTTCAAAACGGCCTCCGGTGACTATATCTAAGGTATCGGCGTAGGTGTTGACCCCACAACCGATGATCAGACACCATATGATCAACAGGCGCCTATTCATGTACCTGCAAGCCTTGGAAATTTTGATTTAATGTGCTCCAGTCGTATACGGTACCGCCGTGTTTCTGCTGAAACGATTGCGCGGCCTGTTGCGTATCGAAAGCGCTTAGGTACATACCCATAGGACTGGGTATGCCTCTACTTATTAGATATTTACAAGACGAAGCCTCAACTAATTGTTGAGGTTTATCAAAAGAGGTAACCCATAAAGAATGTACCTTTTGATCATCTGAAGATTGCAGATGATTCACCAGGCATTCGACACCGTCGAATTTCAGTATTTTACCTTTGTCCGTTACCAATTCAGCTCCAAATCTGGTATCTACGATGGTCATTTTACAATAATTACAACCCTCCATCCCATAAGCTATGGCTTGAGGATCTTTGGAACAGCCCAATAGTACCATGGAGAGTATTACTGCCGCCGCCGGACTTACTGAAGAAATCCTTGCGGCAGCACCTTTGCTTCGCCAATAGGCTAAGAATCCCAGTAGCAGAGAGAAAAATAAGGCTATCCCTCCCCAATGAGGATAGGAACTGGCTTTAAAGTTAAGCAGCATTTCGGTTCCAAACAGAGGTGGTTGATACGCCATACCAGGAATTTTTATGGGAGCCGTAGGCGACAGGTTGTGCCCGTAGTCATATTCCCAAAGGTAAAAATCATAAATACCCAATATACCCAGAATCAGCAATATAAGCAGCCAGGTAAGCCTCAAATTGCGGGAGTTTGTAAATGCTACCAGGAATCCGAAGACCGCCATAAAGATCACCACATAAGGGAAATACTGGAGCTCCGGAATAGAATCCGGTTCTATGTATTTCATTCCAATATAATGATTTAGGATGTTGATGTTCTGTAAGGTGTACTCGGTGTCTCCGGTTATTTTATTTATCCAAATGTACATGGTGATGCCATCCGGATATTGAGGGGCTTCCAATGTAATGCGCCATAAGGGCACTACAAAAAGAACCAGCAGCAACAACGCTGCTACTGCTGATAGAATTTTCGGAGATTTCATAATGGACAATTAGGAGAAGGCGTCGCAATTGCAACGCCTTCTCTGCATGCTTTAGTTTAAGAAGGTGTTTCTCCTAATGACCATTTTAAAGGTACTGCCGAGTTGCTCTCAGAAACTCTGATGTATCCCTGCATTTCCTGGTGAAGGGCTGAACAGAAATCTGTGCAGTAGAAGGGATAAACACCTGGTTTTTGGGGTTCCCAATAAAGGGTTTCCGTTTGACCGGGCATCACCAGTATTTCAGCATTGCGGGCACCCATAACGCTTAACCCGTGTGGGGTATCCCAATCTTGCTCCACATTGGTAAGATGGAAGTACACTTTGTCCCCTACCTTTATACCTTCAATATTGTCGGGAGCGAAGTGACTGCGAATGGAAGTCATATAGATCCTAACCACGTCTCCTTCACGTTCTACCCTGGCCTCTTCTTCCGTAGTAGTGGCATAAGGGTGTTTGTTTTCTCCCAGCTGATAGATCTTCTTACTTCTTTCCCTGACTAGATCAGCTGCTATTCCCTGGGCATAATGAGGCTCTCCTACCGTGGGGAAATCCAATAATAGTTCCATTTTGTCCCCTGAAATGTCATACAACTGAGCGGATTGATTCAGCTCGGGGCCCGTTGGCAGATAGCGATCTTTGGTGATCTTGTTCATGGCCAACAGATATTTTCCCCAGGGCTGCTTGGAATCACCGCCGGGTATCATCAGGTGACCCACAGAATAGTAACACGGAACCCTGTCTAAAACTTCCCAGGTTCCTACTTTCCATTTTACTACTTCCGAAGTGATAAAGAAGGTTGTATAGGCATTACCATCTGCATCAAACTCCGTGTGCAAGGGTCCAAGTCCTCCACTTTCAACGCTACCCGCTACCACATCTTCGAAATTCAACACCGGTATACCGTCGATCTCTGTTTCGAATGACTCATTTTCTATGGCCTGAATCATTTTGTCAAAGGAATGCACGGTAAGGTCGGCGGAAAGTTTTCCATTTCCTACGATATACTCCCCCGTGGGATCCACATCCACACCATGGGGAGACTTTGGCGTAGGCAGATAATAGATAAGGCCCGGACACTCACTGGGGATCAGCACTTTTACCTGCTCCACAGTATTACTGGTGGCCATATGAGTATCTTCATCATAGACATTATGGGAAGCTGGTAGGATAATCTTTGGCTTTACCTTGTGCCAGGTATTCCTCAGCTTTCTTCCAATTAACCGCAGCGATAAAGTCTTTATCGTTTTGGGAAGCATTCACCTCTTTCAAAGTACTGCTTTGTTCGGTGTTGTAGGTAGTAAAGAAGGTCCACCCGTGAGATTTACCTTTTCCGGAGTGCGCCAGGTCGTAGTCAAACCCCGGCACCAGTATCTGGAAGGCCAGGTCCATCTCTCCGCTTTCAGGAGCTACAGAAATAAAAGTAAGAGCACCCTTGAAGTTCTCTTTGTAAGAATCAATAGCTACATCTTTCTGAGGGAAGGGTACACTGAATCGCGTGCCTGCAACCACATACTCGGAGTTCTCAGTAATAAAAGGAGAGCTGTGATTACCCCCACTATTAGGTATCTCGATTATCTCCACCGTCTCGAAAGTAGCCAGATCAATGCGGGCAATTCGAGGGGTGTTATTACCGTTAATGAATAGCCACCGGCCATCAGGCACCCCATTGGTTTGGGATAGCTCCGGGTGGTGGGAATCGTCCCAAGGTACGAATCCAAACGATGTGTTCAACAATGGTTTGGTTTCTTCGTTAAAGCCATAGCCTTTTTCAGCATCCAGTGAAAATACCGGTATAATTTTTAATAACCGGCCAGAGGGCAGTCCATACACGCTGACCTGACCACTGAACCCTCCGGATAGAAAGGCGTAAAATTCATCTTGTTCACCCGGGGCTACATAAACTTTAGAAGCTACGGTACCTGCCTGTAGTACACCGGGAGTACCGCCTTGATTATTACAGGAGAAACTAATCAAGACTATAAAAGCCCATAGAGCAAAGTTGTTAAGGATATTTGGTTTCATAATTTTTTTAATGAATGGTTATTCAAGTGTTCTAAAATATTCCAATATCTTTCTGGCCTGATCTTCGGTCAGACCTTGATTGGCCATGGGGGCCATATTATATTCTACCAGGAGTTGTTTGGCAATGGGATCTTCACGAACCATTTCTTCAGGATTCAGGATCATATTCATAATCCATTCCGGAGATCTTCGCGTCATGATCCCAGCCGGAGCAGGTCCAATAAATTTTTCATTGGCCTTGTGACAGGCGGTGCACATCTGGTCGTAAATGGTTTTACCTTCGTCGACCATAGCCTGATCAATAGGTCCCAGTTCTAAACTGGTAATAGGACCAACGCCTTTATTATCCATAGGGTCGGTAGATTTAGGAGCTTCACTCACCTCTTTTTTAATGGGGGGATCAGAACCTGCTTGTTCTTTGTTTTCTTGACCACATCCCCATAGAACTCCTATTAGGAATGCACCTAATGCAATTTGTTTCATATTCTGTGACAGTTTGTGATCCCAAGCTAGGTGTAGTGCTCAGCAACGAACAGGATAAGAGTTACTGTAGAAGATGACTTCTGTCATCTTCTATTTAAGAACATAATTAGGTCCTGAAAAATGATCCCTAAAAGACCAGTAGGGGTATTTCGGCGCGATACACCATTCTTTTGGACAAGCTTCGGTGGAACAGGCCTCTGAACTTCGGATACTGTTTGGGCAGCACCACCAACATGTCAACTTCATTCTCTTCAATATAGCTGAGGATGCCATCCAATACATTGGGATTGTGCACCACTTCAAAACGGTATTTGATATCCGAGAAATGCCGGTTGAAATCCAATTTTTTTAAGGCACCGCGCACCTGTTTATCGTCTTCGTTGCCGGTGATGTTCAGCACAATGATCTCTGCCTGGAATTTCCGGGCAAAATGGATCATGGGATGTAGCTTGTCCAAATTATCTACCTGAGTGAGGTCCGTGCCAAAAACGATTCTTTGGGGTACTTTGAGGGCATATCCAGGGGGTACAATAAGCAGCGGTTTGGAGATCTTATGGATCAAACTTCGGGCCGTACTCCCTAAAAAAGCTTCGCGCAATGCGGATCGACCTTGACTTCCCAACACCACTAGATCAAAGCTCTCTTTATCGGCCAAGGCCTTTATTACTCCCGACGGATCACCGGGCGCGGACATACTTTCTATGGAAAGAGCCGGCATCTGTCCCTTCATATGTTCCACACTGGTCTCGAGACCCTTCTCAGATTGTTGCTGCATAATGTCCTCCAGGGAGATCAGCATCTCCGGAACGTTGTGCACTAAATGTACGGTATTCAACAGGATAAATTCCAGCCCATCCTCTCCTAGCATCAACAATGCATAATCTATGGCATGATGGGCGTTCTCTGAAAAATCCGTTGCTAATAAAACTCTTCTCACTTGGGTACTTATACTATCATTGTCCCCTAAATTCCGCAAATTACCACAGCCAGCCCATGACAATTCTCAGAGAGAATATGATAATCGTCAATGATCAGTATCGCAATTTCTCCAGTGCTTCTGGATCCTTGATAGCAATTTCACTACCGTGTATCTCAATTAGAGCGTCGTGCTTAAATTCGGACAAAGTCCTGATCACAGATTCCTTAGCCGTTCCTACCATGCTGGCCAGATCGTCGCGGGATATAGCCATTTTAAAGGTAGATTTAGGATCTTCCTGGTAGCGCTCACGTAAGTGGAGTAAAGCATCCGCTACCCTTTTACGCACTGTATTATATGCCAGATTGAGTAACTCCTGTTCTTTCTCCAATAAGTTACGGGACAGCATTTTGATGAACCGTGCCGATACGTCGCGATTGGATTGCAGCAAGCTAATAAAGTCTTGTCTGGGAATTAAATATACCTCGGCATCTTCCAGCACCACCGCCGACTCCGGATATTCCGAATTTTCCAGCAAAGCCAGATAGCCCACAAAATCCCCTTCTTTATAAAGACCTGTGATCAACTCCTTCCCGTCTTCATTCATTTTATAGCTTTTTATCTTGCCTTTATTGACGAAGTAAAGAAAGTTTGGGTATTCTCCTTCATAGAACAGGGCTTCCTTTTTCTTGTAGGTACGGCTGCGCCGATCCGTGGATAGCTTTTTCAACTCCTCCAAACCTCTGGCCTCCTCGATAAAACGGTCTACACCTTCGATATCCTGCTGGAAGTCCTTTTGGAATTGCTCGCTCTTCTTCAGTCGGATCTCCACAGCCTCCAACAACTCCATTTCTTCAAATGGCTTAGTTAAATAATCATCGGCGCCCATATTCATTCCTTTTCGATAGTCGCTTTTCTCTGCTTTGGCTGTTAGAAAAATAAACGGTATAGATGAGGTTTTGGGATTTTTTGCCAGCATGTAAAGTACGCCGTAGCCATCCAACTCGGGCATCATTATATCACATATGATCAAATCCGGAATACTCTCTTGAGCCATCTTAACCCCTTTTTTGCCGTTTTCCGCGGTTTCAACCTCATAACTAGCCAACTCCAACATCTCTGCGGTATTTTCACGCATTTCGGGATTGTCTTCGATCAACAATATTTTCTTCATAACACATGATTTTGTTTAATTTCCACAATAAAGGTACTACCCTCCCCCAGTTCGGATTGAAAGGTTATTTTTCCGCCCATTAATTCCACATACTTCTGAACTATATTCAATCCCAGACCCGTTCCCTGTATGTTCATGGCATTATGCGCCCTGAAAAAACGCTCAAAAAGATGGGTTTGGTCCTCTTTGGATATACCAATTCCATGGTCTCTGACTAGTATGTTTACCAGTTGATCCTCACAAGTTATGGTTACCTTTATATCCTTACCTTCTTGGGAATACTTGCTGGCATTGGAGAGCAGATTAATTAAGATATTATTCAGCAGTTGTTTGTCCAACCGAACCTGGACATCTCCATGATGTTCATAGACCAGGTTTTGACGGGGTTTTAGAGTTGGTATAACCTGATCGTAAACCTCACGGATAAACTCATTAATATCGAATTTAACGGGATTGATTTCTACAGCACCGGTTTCCAGTTTATCAAGAGAAAGAAAATCGTTCAATATCCCGGTCAAATTGTGCACAGAAGTTTTAATACGGTTTATGTGTTTCTCGCGTTTGGCTTGCTGATCCTCTTGTTGGTATCTGCTTAGCAGAGAAGCGGAAGTCAGGATGGTACTTAGGGGTGTGCGAAACTCATGGGATGCCATGGAAACAAAGCGGGATTTCAATTCATTCAATTCCCGTTCCCTCTCCAGGGTACGCTGGATCTTATCTTGTATCTTCTTTTGTTCGGTAACGTTTTTTTCAATTACCAGGATTTGACTGATCACCCCATGATCATCGGGCAATGGTACGGCTTCCAGAATATAATCGTTCTCCCTGAACTTGATATCAATGGTTTTGGGATGTCCTTCAAACACAGTCATCAACTCACTCTCTGTTTGTGCGACAATCTCCGGAGCCAATCGATCGGCATAGCGGGTGCCTATCAACATATTACTATCAATGCCCAGCTCATACAACCCCTTGCCTTCTACGAATATATATCGCAACTCCTTGTCAAACACGTTAATCATACCATCTGGAAAATTTCGAGCTATGGTTTGGTATAGTTTCTGACTTTCCTTTAAGGCCTTGGTGCGGTCCTGTACCCGTTGTTCCAGCTCTTGAGAATATTGGCGCATTTGAAGCTCAGCCTGCTTGCGCGCCGTGATATCCATGATGATGGCCAGGAAAGATTCCTGATTTGCAAATTCCGTCATTTGCAAATGAACCTCTACCGGGTAAGTAGTACCATCCTTTCGACGGTGAATAGTTTCGAAGTGTATTTTGGGAACTGTCTTTCTCAAGGGGCTGATCAAATTCTCAAACTCCTTAGGGGGCAGCAAGGGCTTTAGGTCTGTGGGCGTCATATCCATTAACTCCTCCATGGTATACCCTAAATTTTTGGATGCGGCTTGATTGACTTTGCTAAACTTTAAGGTTTCCGCATCAAAGATGTAAATCTCATTCAGCGAATCATTAAATACCCGTCCCAAGCTCAATACCACTTTCTCGCGATTGCGCCTTGCAGTGATATCAACAATAAAAGCCATTACCACTGGCTGATCTTTGATCTTACTGGGGCTCAACGAAACCTCTACAGGAAACGAACTGCCGTCTTTTTTCTTTCCCATCAGGTCCCGCCCACTACCCATAGTCCGGGTTTGAGGATTCTGATTATAAGTAGATCTGTGTTTGCGATGTTTGCTTCGCAGTTCGTCAGGTAACAGATCTTCAATGGTGAGACCGTACATACCCTCGGCATATCCAAACATCTCTTTTACCGCGGGATTTGCCATCATAATTTCTCCTTGGGCATCGACTACCATGATACCTTCACTGGCCGAGTGAAAAAGGGTCTCAAAGATCATATCATTGTCTACGGACATCATGCTAACTGTTGATTCTAATGGCTTAAGTTATGAATTTCTTGCAGAGCCATAAAATACAATTATTGAGTAGGGGGATAGGCCTCATAAATTAATGCTATGGCTTTGTTTATCCGATCTTCGGGATTGGATGCTGACGAACTTAACGAGCTGGCCGCAACCCCCTGCCAAATGAGCTGATCGGAATTTTGATCAACAAAATGGATTACAATAGTCCCCTCCGTATATTGATATATCTCCAGCTCATGAGGCTGCCAGAAACCTTTGCCTTCGGGGTGATAGGAATCGCTGGAGGTCCTGTCTTTTATAACAATGTGGTAGTCAACCAAAACATGCGGCTGCTCCTCATTAATGGTGAAACCTCTTGCCTGCATTTCACTCTTAATGGCATCTTCTACACGCTGGCGGTTCATTTCATTATCGAACATGGGAAAAGCGGGATCATAAGGCTCCTCCATTGGTGCTAGGGCAAAGGTGCGGTAATCGCTAAAATCCACATTGGGATCGAAATCGCTGGTGATTGAAATGCGGGGAGAGCAGGCCGCCATCATCAGCAGAAACGCAAATAATTTGTTCATCATGAAGTGATATGACGTCATTCACGCTAACCTACTTAAGGGTGCCAGTATTGCGAATGAGTTCAATCACAGGGATTAATGACTAATGTCATTATTGATTTGAATCATTGACGAGCTTGATAGGGGTCATATTGAGCGTTTGGAGCAAATAGCATATTTGAGTAGTTAAAGATTATTAGACAAAAAAAAGGAGGACCAAAATGACTTTGTTAACCAGAGCTTCCCATTTGTTTCCGGATTTTCCCTCCAGCTTGTCACAATTCTTGAATGATGACAAAGATTGGAATATCCGTGGGGTCTCCAACGTCCCCGCGGTTAACATCCTGGAAAATGAAAATGCCTACTCGCTGGAATTGGCGGTACCCGGCCTTCAAAAAGAGGATATCGACATTAATTTAGACCAGCAACATCTCAGCATCCGCGGCCACAAAAAAGCTGAGCATGAGAGTAAAGAAGAACACTATACTAGAAGAGAGTTTAGCTACGAATCTTTTAACCGGGCTTTTGTATTGCCTGATTCCGTTGATGCGGACCAGATTGAAGCTAATTATCAAGATGGTCTTTTAAAGGTAATCTTACCCAAAAAAGATCGCGTCAAGGAAGCTTCAAAAACTCAAATCAAGGTAAACTAAAAAATATAACCGGTCAGTGACAGGGCGGGTAACACCGCCTTGTGACAATTAATTTTTCACTTAAATAATATGACATCATGACCTATAAGAAAATCCTGGTTCCCGTTGATTTTTCGGACTGTTCTTACAATGCCCTGGAATATGCTCTGGATTTTGCTGAATCGAATGAGGCCAAGTTAGTATTACTGCATGCCTATCACGTACCGATACCTGCAGCGGAGACCGGTGTGTATGTGGATGTTAATATCACCGACGATTTCGAAGAGGATATTAAAAAGAAAATACAGGAACTATACCAACGCTACCCACAACTTGAAAAATTGTCGGATCCCTATAAAGT
>CAJIBY010000484.1_pt1 | contig 13437 bp, 13 predicted proteins | sample 9199461 | NCBI WGS metagenome assembly CAJIBY01 (sample SAMEA7708316, study PRJEB35096) | sediment metagenome | biome: marine neritic benthic zone biome [ENVO:01000025]; feature: sediment [ENVO:00002007]; material: shallow marine sediment [ENVO:03000034] sea grass bed [ENVO_01000059] ... | reverse complement strand
GACTATGCGAAAGCGGAGGAACGGTCGCACCAGGCTGAGATCAAGGCGGTCCACCCTGTTTATAGGTCCAGTGCTAAGAATTTGCTTCATTATCGGGCGCTGCGGCAACATGATATTCGATACCTACAGAAAAATCTTAGGAATCGCGGATTGTCAGGCCTAGCCAAAGTGGAACGGCATGTAATGGCACGCATGCATTATACCTTAGCCTACCTAAATGCTTTGAACGGGGAATCGCTGGAAGCTCCCGGTTATTTCGAACTGAGTATCAAAGAGGGCTCTAAGAAATTGAACCGTCATTCTAAATCCTTATTAGGCAAGCGCACCCCGGGCCGCAGGGTGCGCATTATGGTCACCCTACCTTCTTCTGCGGCTGAAGATACCCAGTTGGTGGAGGGACTGGTACAGCAGGGAATGAATATGGCGCGCATTAATTGTGCTCATGACCATGAGCAAGTATGGCTTAAAATGATAGAACAGGTTAAAGAAGCCGCTCACAAATTAAAAAAGAGGGTAAAGATCTGTATGGACCTGGCGGGCCCTAAGATCCGCACAGGATCAATCAAACCAGGTCCCCCGGTAATTCGTTTAAAACCCCCGAAAACTCCACTTGGGGCTATTGCTGAACCTTTCGGGTTTCAATTGGTACCATCCGATAAGTATACCGGTTTAGAAAATCCGCTAGCGGTACCCTTTCCTACAGAAGCCCTAAAACTGTTAACACCGCAGACCCGAATAACATTTAGGGATGCCCGCGGAAAAAAAAGAAACATCTATATTGAAATCATCAATAAGCAAGGAGCATGGGCTACTGCAGATGCGACCACTTACCTGACTAATGGCATCCCCTTTCAGATAAAGGAACGAAGTTTTGAATTTACCGGAATCAGCAATCTGCCGGGCTACCTGCACTTGACGCAAGGCGAAACCCTGGTGTTACATGTGCAGGAACGCCCCGGAGAATCTGCCCAGTATGATGAAGCAAACCACCGGCTGGCTCCTGCTCACATCTGTTGTACCAATAAAGAGATCTTCAAGGATGTAAAAACTGGAGAGCCAGTATTTTTCGATGACGGCAAGATCTCCGGAACAGTTAAAAAAACCTCCCCCGAAGAAATGGAAATCAAGATCACTTCAGGAAATGATCAGCCCCAAAAGCTGGGGAGTGATAAGGGTATAAATTTTCCCGAAAGTGAGCTTTCCGTAAGCGGACTGACAGATAAAGATCGCCAAGATCTCAGATTCGTCTGCCAGCATGCGGATGTGGTAAATTTCTCCTTTGTGAACTGTGCACAGGATGTCCAAGATCTGCTGCAAGTACTGGATTCCTACGGTGTGAAGGACAAACTGGGTATTATTTTGAAGATAGAAACCCGCAGAGGGTTCCTCAACTTGGTCAGTATCCTGCTAACCGCTATGCAAACTTATCCCGTTGGGGTAATGATCGCCCGGGGTGATCTGGCTATTGAAGGTGGCTGGGAACACCTGGGCAGTTTGCAGGAGGAGATCCTTCGCATCTGTGAAGCGGCTCACATACCGGATATTTGGGCAACGCAGGTATTGGAGAATTTGGCAAAGAGAGGATTGCCTTCCCGAGCGGAAATAACCGATGCTTCCATGGGACAACGGGCAGAATGTATCATGCTTAATAAGGGCCCCCATATCTTGGAAGCTATAAAGATGCTGGACGGTATTTTAAAAAATATGAGATCCTACCTGGACAAAAAAGATGTGATACTGCCAATCTTAGTACAGTCGCCGGACCTTAGTTTGACCCCTACGAGCGAAACAGAATCAAACAAGCAGCCAGAGCAGTCAACAGCAAAATGATCTTTCGGTAATGCTGGTCTTTGATCCTGCGAATTAAACGGACACCTAAATAAAAACCCAAAAAAGTCATAGGAAGCAATACCATATTGAACTTCAAGGTGTCCCAGGTGATGGTATGCCAAACAAAAATATGAAAAGGGGCTTTGAAAAAATTGGTGATCAAAAACAGCCAGGCGGTAGTGCCAATGAAATGATTCTTGGGGAGGCGCATGGCTAAAAAATAGATGGCGGAGAAGGCTCCAGCCAAGTTTCCCACCATGGTGGCAAATCCTGCAATTACCCCCATTACCCCGGCAAATGACCAATGTTGAGGCACAGCGGACTCCTTTTTTCGGTCAAACCAATACATCACTCCCAGGCTAATGAGAATAATGATGGCCATACCCTGTTTAAAGATCTCCTCAGGCAGGTCTTTGCCCAGCCATACCCCCAGTAGAATGCCGGCAAACATCCATGGCAACAATTTCCATAAATACTCCCTTTGGGCGTGGCGGTGATAGTAGCGCACGGCCACAATATCTGCGACCATTAATAAGGGAAGCAATATACCTGTGGACGGCTTTCCTCCAAACACCAGGGCAAAAATGGATACCACCAACACCGCCATACCCTTTAACCCAGCTTTGGATATACCTGAAATCAGTGCCGCTAGCGCTGCCAGGGCCCATTGCCACCATTTTAATGAATTTATTACTTCTAAGACTGGGCTTAAAATTTCCACCAGGCCATGAGGATTACTTGGGAGATTTTTATCTTTAGGAAAGCACAAAGAACATACACATGCCAATATACCACTACCTGGGCAAAGTACCGCCCAAGCGTCATACGATCTTTGAGAAGCCGGATGGTAGCCTTTATTACGAACAGCTCTTCGGTACTGTAGGGTTTGATGGAATGTCCTCCCTGCTATATCATGTACACCGTCCAACTATGGTGAAGGAGATTGCCAGGCCCAGGAATATGATGCCCAAGATTGCCGAGGCTCATAATATTACCTCGCGGTTGCTCAAAGGATTTGAGTTGCCGCCCCAGGACGACTACCTGGAAAGCCGTGAACCATTATTGGTTAATAGTGATGTACACATTGGACTTGCGGCCCCCCGTTTGTCCATGAAAAACTACTTTTATAAAAATGCCGATGCGGATGAGCTTCTATTCATTCATCAGGGTTCAGGCGTACTGCGAACCTTTGTAGGTAATATTTCTTTTGAGTACGGAGATTATTTGATCATTCCACGGGGTATGATCTATCAAATCGAGTTCGACACCCAGGACAATCGTTTGCTGTACTCGGAATCTTTCCATCCCATATATACCCCTAAAAGATACCGTAACTGGTTTGGGCAGCTGCTGGAGCATTCTCCCTTTTGTGAACGGGATTATAAACTACCCTCGGATCTGGAAACCCACGATGAACAAGGTGACTTCATCATTAAAGTTAAGAAGCAAGGTTACTTACATGAAATGGTATACGCTACACACCCTTTTGATGTAGTAGGCTGGGACGGATATAATTATCCCTACGGATTTTCCATTCACAATTTTGAGCCTATTACCGGCCGGGTTCATCAACCACCACCTGTGCATCAGACATTCGAGACTTCTGCATTTGTGGTATGCTCATTTTGCCCCCGTCTCTACGACTATCACCCCAAAGCCATTCCTGCACCCTATAATCATTCAAATATTGATTCCGATGAGGTTCTTTACTATGTGGAAGGTGATTTTATGAGCCGCAATAACGTGGAGAAAGGCTTCATCACCCTGCATCCTGCGGGCATACCTCATGGCCCTCACCCAGGTTTATACGAGAAAAGCATAGGAAAGAAAGAAACCAAGGAACTGGCGGTGATGATCGATACGTTTAAGCCCTTGCAGGTTACGGAGAATGCCTTGAGATTGGATGATGGGAAATATTTCAAGTCATGGTTGGAATAGGGTAAATAAAAAATCCCAGGACCAACCAGGATCCCGGGATATTTCGTGAACGCAGATTTCTTTTACCAATTAAAACTTTGGTCTTTTAAAACCCCGCTAGCTGCCGTAACTACGAAGCGAGCCTGACTATGGCGTAATTGGTTCAGATCGTAAACTTTACCGAAAGTTTCAGGGGAATTGACATCTTCCTCCAACAATAGTTTGCCCTTGTGATCCAAAACACTAATGCGCACTGGAGCCATGTCATTCGACATCACCATGAGCTGAAATTTACCGGAATTGGCAGTGGGAATTATCAAAGCCTTCATAGTTTGCGCTGGAGCTTGGATACTGTTGGAAACCACTTCCCGACTTTTTACACCATTGGAGATAATCTCAAAAGTATAATTGCCTTCAGGCAGGTTTTTGAAATTATAAGGTTTACTGAATCCGTCAGTTTGATCGATGACGTCTGAAAAGATTTTGTGATTTTTCCAATCGTATATATTCACTTTAACTTTAGATTTCTCTTCCGCTTCATAAATTACCTTAAAGGTCTGATCAGCCTTAGCGATCACTTGTACACGTAATTCTTTACTACCAGGATCAGCCGCTTTCAATCCAAATGTGGCCAGAACCAATACGGCAACTGCGACTATTCTTAATTTTTTCATTTTCGTCCTTTGTTGGTTTAACTTTTAATTGTAATACATGGCAGCCTAGCCAAATTCTGTTCCATGAAATTATTGTAATCGTATAGAGCTGACTATCAATGATATAAATATTTATATCCCCCATATTGGGTTATAGCCATAGTGCCTCAATGTTGGACACATTTTCTCAATACCGGACAGGATAACCTTAAACAATTTTTTTCGTAAGGCGCTCTGCACAAGTTAGCAGCAAATGATATCTTTGAAGCTATCCCTTAGCAGTATGAGCGAATCGACCAAAAAAAAGAAATTAGCTTCCCTGGGCTATGTGTTCCGGGACATTATCTGGCCCCGCCGATGGTTACTTTTATTAGGATTAGTGCTGATAATAATTAATCGCCTGGCGGGATTGATTCTACCTGGTTCCACCAAATATTTGATCGATGATGTGATCACGGGAGGCAAGATGGATATGTTGTACCTTTTATTGGGTGTGGTGGGAACAGCCGTCACCATTCAGGCCATAACCTCTTTTTTTCTAACCAAATTGCTCAGCGTAGAAGCCCAGCATCTGATCGCACTGTTGAGGGCACAGGTACAAAAACAAGTGATGCACTTGCCGGTTCGTTTCTTTGATAACAACAAATCCGGAGCTTTGGTGTCCCGTATCATGACCGACGTAGAAGGTGTACGCAATCTGGTAGGTACCGGTTTGGTCCAGCTATTCGGCGGTGTGCTGACCTCCATTGTAGCCCTGATCATACTGTTAAACCTCAATGCGGAAATGACGCTGTATGCTATCATTCCTATGATCGTATTTGCTCTTATTTCCTTGAAAGCTTTTAAGTTCATACGCCCCATTTTTCGGGAACGTGGCGCCATAAACGCCGACGTCACCGGTCGATTGACAGAATCACTAAACGGGATACGGGTGATAAAAGGGTTCCATGCCGAACCCCAGGAAGTAACCGTATTTGAAAACGGAGTACTCCGGCTATTTAACAATGTGAAAAAATCGTTGACCTCCACCAGTCTGATCACCAGTTCTGCTACTTTTTTGTTGGGGATTGCCAGTGTCACCATCATGGGTGTAGGCGGCACTAAAATCGCCAGCGGGGTAATGACGGTAGGTGACTTTTTTGCTTTCACTCTGTATTTGGGGTTTCTAATCGCTCCAATAGTACAAATGAGCAATATCGGTAGCCAGATCACCGAGGCCTTTGCAGGTCTGGACCGCACCGAAGAGCTGTTGAACTACCCCCGGGAAAGTGAGGATTCCCAGCGCATCCTTAAACTTGAGGCCATTAAGGGAGATGTGGCTTTTGAGAAGGTCTCTTTCGCTTATGAAGAAGGAAAACCAGTCATACGTGATATCAGCTTTGAAGCTCCTGCCGGAACCATAACAGCCCTGGTGGGAAGTTCGGGGTCCGGCAAAACCACTATTGCCGGACTTGCGGCCTCTTTTTTGGACCCCTCAGCGGGCAAAGTAACCGTAGACGGTAAAGACTTGTCCACGGTATACCTGGAAAGTTATCGCCGGCAGCTGGGGGTAGTACTTCAGGACGATTTCCTTTTTGAAGGAACCATACGGGAAAATATACTCTTCCCCCGACCTCAGGCCAGTGACAATCGATTGCTGAATGCCGTAGGAGCCGCTTATGTAAATGAATTTACCGACCGGTTTGAAGAAGGACTGGACACATTGATCGGGGAACGAGGTGTGAAGCTATCTGGCGGTCAACGCCAAAGGATCGCCATTGCCCGAGCATTACTGGCGGATCCCAGGATTCTTATTCTAGATGAGGCCACCTCCAACCTAGACACAGAAAGTGAGTCCTTTATTCAAGAGAGTTTGGCCCAATTGATGGAGGGTCGCACTACATTTGTAATTGCTCACCGTTTAAGTACTATTCGACAAGCCCATCAGATCTTGGTGGTAGAAAAAGGAGAGATCGTAGAACGCGGTACACACGATTCATTGTTGGCTAAGGAAGGACGGTACCACAAATTATATACCTATCAAAGCCGTATCTAAAATCATATCTAAAAATAACGCTCGCGGAATACGTTTTGGTGATGCTGTTCGTGGCCACAGGTCACAAAGCCAATAGCCATAACACTAATAGGCCAGCCGCTGGCCTCCCCTTGTCTTTGCAGCGTTTCATCGGAGAGATTTTCGAACAACTTAATGGTACAAGCCCTTAACATGCGGTATTCCTCCAGTAGATCAGGCACCGAACGATGGGCTACATTGGACTCCGGAACATAATCGTTTTGCTCAAAGCCCGGAAGGGGTGTTTTGTCATTGCGGGCAAATCTTAACGCCCTGGTGGAGAAGATCCGCTCTGCATCGCACAGATGCCCCAGAATCTCTTTTGCCGTCCACTTACCTGGTGCATACTGATAATCCCATTTATCCTGGGGGTAGCTTCCAAACAATTTGATGGATTGCTGATTGATCTCCCGGAAGTTTGTCAACAAATCGTGACTGGATAAAGCATCGATATACGGTTTGTAGAATTTCGGATAAGAGCCTTCAGATGGTAATTGGGTCATGGATCTAATATTTAACGTTATGACTCAAACTTAACCTATAGCATTTATGTATTTGGTATATAATGGCTAATTTTAGTTAAAACGGGTCAAATTCAGCTAGAAGATCATGCAAAAGAAAATATTGGTGGTTACCGGTGGCGGTGACTGCCCGGGATTGAACGCAGTAATTAGAGCCATCGTTAAAAGGGCCTCACAGGAAGAAGACTGGGAGGTGATTGGCAGTATAGAATCCTATAATGGTATCTTAAAGGAACCCATGCAAACGGTAATTCTTAACGATCAGGCAGTAGCGGGAATACACGTACGCGGAGGCACCATAATAGGAACCACCAATAAGGGTGGTCCATTTGCTTGGCCGGTTAAACAAGCCGACGGCAGTTGGACCACAGAAGACCGCTCCCAGGACCTCATACAAAGGCTCAATGAGTTAGGCATCGATGCCGTGATCAGCATTGGCGGTGATGGTTCTCAGAAGATCAGTCAAAAGTTGTATGAAATGGGATGCCCTATTATAGGAGTACCTAAAACCATCGATAACGACCTTAGTGCCACTGACTTTACCTTTGGTTTTCGCACCGCGGTGCAAATTGCAACCGAGTCGTTGGACAAGCTGGTGACCACCGCAGAAAGTCACAATCGGGTTATGATCATGGAAGTTATGGGCCGGGATGCCGGCTGGATCGCTTTACATTCGGCCATTGCCGGGGGAGCGGAGGTGTGCCTGATTCCCGAGATACCCTATGAAATTGACAAGGTAATGCAAAGAATAAACCGCCGTTTTCATCATGGCAAGGGCTTCGCGGTGATCGTGGTGGCGGAAGGTGCAAAACCCGTAGGTGGGACTGCGGTGGGTACTAAAAGCACGGAGGCGGGTTATCAGAATATTCGCTTGGGAGGGGTCGCCTATCATTTAAAGCAACAGATCCAGGATGCAGGATGCGAGGCCAGTATTAGAGTAACCGTCTTGGGTCATCTGCAAAGAGGTGGTACGCCTCTGGCCGTAGACCGATTGCTGGCTACGGAATTCGGGGTCAAGGCTTTTGAAATGGCTCTGGAAGGGGATTTCGGAAGAATGGTCTCTTATCGCCATCCCAAAATTGTATCCGTTCCCCTAGAAGAAGCTACCCGGGAATACAACTACGTGAGTGCAGACTCATTTCTTTTAAAAACCGCCCGGGGCATTGGCATCAGTTTAGGCAATTAACCCTCTTTGTCATTACCCTTTTTGTTCATTAGAACACCCAGGATAATGCCGAAGGTCATACCCAGGCTGACCCCCAGGGCAATATTGCCCAGGGCCACACCTATAGCCGCACCCACCCCCACTCCTAAGGCAATCCCGTATCCAATGTAATTTTGCTTCATAACATTTAGTGGTCCTCTAAATAATCCTTTAACACCCCGGCCATTTTAGGCCAGGCCTCTTTCACCGCTTGGTAATACCAATCCCAGTCGCCTCCCTGCTGATATCCGGATTGACAAAGGTACAGGGAGCAGCTGTCTTGATCGTGGGGGGTTGCCCTGACCAGCAACTGCATAGGGCCCAATGGCTGTTTTTCCGGATTTAGGTAGATCATCTTGTGCAGGCTTAACAGGCCTTGCGGGTCGTAGTCCTGGATCAATCCCGAGGATACATATCCAAAGCCGGTAGCACTGATATTCCAAAGTAAGGTGTAGAGGCCTCCCGTTTGAGGTTCAATAAAGCTATTTTCCACCTGCCACCATTCCTTGAGCTGAGATTGTTCCATAAAAGCCCTGATCACATCAGGAGCCGGACATTGAATGTCTATGGTGGTTTCAACTTGTCTCATGGTGTTGTGAGTAAGAGTTAAGAAGATACAAATTTAGGTCAGGATATCCCATAGTGTGGGACTCAGATCCCCGAACAAGTCAGGGATTAGGGGACTTGATAGGAGCTCGAGAGACTCTGTAGGATTAAACTTTGCTATTAGACCATTGAAACAAACTCACCGTTTGACCCTCAGGGTTATCAACCGAACCATGAGCGCTGAACCCCAGTTTTTGCAGCAGTTTTTGAGATCTGCTGTTGTCCTTGGAGGTAATGGCATACAACTTGGAGCATCCCAGCTGCTCCTCCGCTAATTGCATAATTGACTGAGCTGCTTCATGTCCATATCCCTGCCTCTCATGCTGCGGCATCAAAGCAAAGCCTAAATCCGGATAATCCAGATAATCTCTTTTGAGTAATCCACAAAGTCCAAGGGCTTCTCCCGATTCCTTCAGGGTTATCTTATAAAGCCCAAACCCGTGTTCGTGATAACTGTTTATGATGTTGTGCTCAATGAAGTGTTCAGCAGCATTCAGATCCTTTACCCCCCGGTCACCGATATATTTGAGCCACGAAGGACTGTTCAACAATTCTAAAATAAACGGTCCATCCGATACCTGCACTTGACTTAAAAATAGATTCTTAGTTTCCAAAACATTCACGATTTTAGAAACTAACAAAAAGAGTTTACTTAATCCCATTTTAAAATATATTCTTTATTATGACAGACCATTAATCCAGGTGCTACAGGTATTTTTCATTAAAAAAATATTATGTAAAAGATCTCACAACTCCATTATCTTTATGTATTCTTTACTTTTTGATTTAAGAAAAAAGACCATTATCATTATCCGCAAAAATTCCTTAAACTTTAAGAGATAATTACGGTTTACAATTAAACTACTGATCGTGGAATGAGCAAAACAGAAACAATACCCTTCCAGGACAAGCTCTCCCAAATTAAGAGGAGAATAGAAGGAAACCTTTCCCCGCGCTTTGTCAAAATAATACATGGGGCCATACGTCAACTAGAAATTTCTGGAATAGAAAATAACGTAATCAAAGTAGGACAGAGCATACCTGAGTTTTCCTTGATGAACCAAAATGAAGAGCCCACCGACTCCTCTCAATTGCGCCAAGACGGTCCATTGGCTATTACCTTTTACCGGGGGTTCTGGTGTCCGTACTGTAATGCTGATATGTCTCATTTGAATAAGTACGTGAAGGTCCTTGAGAAACTAGGGACGCGCTTGATCGCTATCTCACCGGAGAAGCCCGAATATTCCCGTAAAATTATTGCTATGCAAAAGTTGGACTTTAATGTTTTATTCGATGAGGGCAACCAGGTTGCGGATGAATTCGGGCTCAGTTGGGTTTTGCCCCATGACCTAATGGAACTCTATCGTGATAACCTGCACATCAACCTACCGCTGTACAATGGAGACAATCAGTGGAAATTACCGATACCTGCGCGTTTTCTGGTGGATACCGAGGGCACCATTCGATATGCCGAATCTTCTGTTGACTATACCCGGCGTCCCGACCCCGAGCACATGATTTCAGTGTTGAAAAATTTATAACAGGGTTTTTATATACTTATAATGCAAAATGTATAGAAAAACCCTCACAACAAAACCTACTATAATATGCTGACCAAATCCAGATATTCCGCAAAGGACATGCTGCTGTGGACCCGCTGGGAACTTATCACCTTTGTAGCTGCAACATTAGTGGTGGCGGTATTGTATGATGTTTTTGGTTTTACGTTTTTGAACGTTCCCTGGACCCCAGTAGCCTTAATTGGAACTGCAGTAGCCTTCATGATTGGATTCCAAAATAATTCGGCGTATGGACGAATTTGGGAAGCTCGTAAAATCTGGGGAGGCATCGTTAACAGTTCCCGCAGTTGGGGAATGAAGACGGCAGATATGATAAGTAACGAACATGCTTCTACGCCATTGACGGAGGGGGAATTGAAAGCCATTAGAAAAACGCTGGTTTACCGACATATTGCCTGGTTAACTGCGTTACGCCACGCCATGAGACAAGCACGAAAGTGGGAAGAGTTTGAAAAAGCCCATACCAACAGAGAATGGTCCCGTATCGTGCATATACCTGAAAGAGTATTTTCTTTGGAAGACGATCTGTTTCATTATTTATCTCCAGAAGAATGGGAATATGTGCTTAGTAAGAACAATAAAGCGGCTGCGCTGCTGTACCTACAATCCCGTCATTTAAAAAAAATGAAGGAACAGGGTCTTTTATGGGAGTTTTCATTCCTGGAACTGGAAAATTTGCTGGAAGAACTATTCACGCTACAGGGAAAATCTGAAAGGATCAAAAATTTTCCTTATCCACGTCAGTATGCCACCCTTTCTTTTTCATTCGTGCGTATATTTCTGGTATTACTGCCATTCGGCATAGTACCAGAGTTTGCCAAAATCGGCGAACGATTGATAGACACATTTCCCATAATTGGAAATAATTTCATTTGGCTTGCAGTTCCCTTTTGCGCTGCAGTTTCGTGGGTGTTTCATACCATGGAACGAATCGGTCGGGTGGGGGAAAATCCTTTTGAGGGGTCGGCCAATGACGTTCCAATCAGCACCATATCAAGGGGCATTGAAATTGACCTAAGACAACTTTTGGATGAGGATCACGACAGCATTCCCAAACAATTTCCCGAAGAATATCATGTTCAAATGTAATTTTAAATCACTATTCATATGACTAAAGAAGACATCCTCCACAGACTTAAGGACGGCAACCGCCGATTTGTAAATAACCAGCTTGAAAATGGCCTCCAAGATGGAAACCGTCGCGGGGAGCTCACCGGTGGCCAATCACCGTATGCTATTGTATTGAGCTGCGCCGACAGCCGGGTAGTACCAGAGCTGGCTTTCGACACCGGATTAGGTGAAATATTCGTAATACGAGTAGCAGGTAATGTGGCCAATAGTTCGTCTATTGCCAGTATTGAATATGCGGTGGCACACCTGGGTACGGAGATCATCGTGGTGATGGGACATGAAAGTTGCGGCGCAGTGTCGGCAGCCCTGGGTGGTGGAGACAACGGATATAATCTCAATCACCTACTCTCGCATATAACCCCGGCCATAGCCGATTGTGGTGAGGGCGCCTCTGTGGAGTCTGTTGTGAAAAAAAATGCGCAACTCAATGCGGAGGAATTGAAAAACAGATCGGCAATCATCGGGGAGGCCGTGGCCTCCGGCAAAGTGCAACTGGTCCCGGCCTACTACAGCTTGAGCACCGGTGAGGTAGATTTTATCTAATTGTTATCCACAGTCAACTAATGACCTAAATCGTTAAAAGGAACGTCTCCCTTTAATTAAGGGTGGATAGGAATCCAGTTGTGATAGTGATTTCAATTCTTGATATTAGCGGGAAACATCTTTCACTATGATTTCTAGAACCCATCCACTATCAATTTTATTGATGGCATTCATGCTGTTGACCTTGACAAGGTGTGCAAGATCCACGGATGAGCCGAAAAAGCCTTTTAATATTTTGTTCATTGCGGTCGATGATCTTAACGATTGGGTGGGTTTCATGGAAGGTCATTCGGGAATGAAGATTCACACCCCAAACCTGGACCGCTTTGCCGGCAACTCCATGGTTTTTACCAACGCACACACACCGGCACCTGCCTGCGCCCCTACTCGCGCAGCCATTTTAACAGGGGTACATCATACCCGGTCAGGAGCTGAGAACGTGCATTGGGGCGACGGTCCAAAATGGCGGGAATTTGAAGCACTTAGCACGGTAGAGACCTTAGAGCAATTCTTTAAGCATCGCGGCTATAAGACGCTGGGTGCAGGAAAAATCTATCACAGTCAAGCGCCTCCCTGGACTCCAACCAGTCAAATCGAACCGGCAAACTGGGATTTCTATTACCCCAGTTCATATATTTCTCACCCCTACCAAATCCGGGCACCCAAGGAGACTATTTATCCCGAGGAAGTAGACAATGAAACCAGGCCCGGAGGTGAAGGATGGTGGACCTGGGGGCCGGTACCTGTTCCCGATGAAAAAATGGCGGACTTCCATGTGGTGGACTGGGCTCGCTATCAGCTCAGCCTTGAACATGATAAGCCTTTCTTTCTGGCCACCGGAACCTGGAAGCCTCATGATCCATGGTAAATTCGACAAAAGTACTTCTACATGTACCACTTGGAAATTATCATGTTTCCAGAAGTAAAAGAGAACGACCTGGAAGATGCCTTCGACCACGGACGTCGGTGGATCCAAAAATGGGTCAATGACAACCAGCAATGGGAAAAGGTAATTCAATCCTATGCTGCCTCTATTACTTTTGCTGATGCCATGTTGGGACGGCTCTTAGAGGCTTTCGAAAACTCCCCATACGCCCAAAGCACTATTGTGATGTTATGGTCGGACCATGGGATGCACATGGGTGAAAAAGAGAATATTGAAAAGTTTACCTTGTGGGAAAAATCCACCCGGGTTCCTTTGGTTATATCCGTACCTGAATTGACCCAGCCGGGCAGCCGCTGTGCACAACCGGTGAGTCTGATGGATCTGTATCCGACCCTGGTGGAGCTTACAGGATTCACCCCGCCTGATCATCTTGATGGGCGTAGTTTAGTACCACAAATTAAGGACCCTACCACAACAACTGATCCGGTGGTAAGCAGTTATATGTTTACCTGG
>CAJIBY010000225.1_pt1 | contig 13581 bp, 9 predicted proteins | sample 9199461 | NCBI WGS metagenome assembly CAJIBY01 (sample SAMEA7708316, study PRJEB35096) | sediment metagenome | biome: marine neritic benthic zone biome [ENVO:01000025]; feature: sediment [ENVO:00002007]; material: shallow marine sediment [ENVO:03000034] sea grass bed [ENVO_01000059] ... | reverse complement strand
CTCCGAAAGTACCGTTTACGGAGGTGTCACTACCTATCAAGTGGAAGGACAATTGACCCTGAGCAATGGTACTACCAATATTCAGAGTTTTTTTAAATCGGTGCAGCGGGCGCCGGCCAAAGAACTGGAAAAGAGCGAGTCTCTTGACCTGATTGCGGCTGGTGCTCAGCTGATCGAGAATAGCGATTGTAAAACCTGTCATAATCCCACTGAACGCACGGTAGGACCCAGTTATATGGAGATAGCCCAGCGGTATCCTACCAGTGATGGAACCGTGAGGGAATTAAGCGCCAAGATCATAGAAGGCGGGACGGGAAATTGGGGTGAGGTACCCATGACTGCTCATCCGGATCTGCAAGCGGTCGATGCCGGTAGAATGGTGTACTATATCCTTTCACTTCATGAAGAAGAGGAACAGGGAAATGAAACGGATCATTTCCTAGGTCAGTCTAGTATTGCTATGGAGTTAAGTGAAGAGAGCCCCAGCCCTGTTAAAGATGCTCCGGGGTTAGCGGCTAACCTATACGTTAAAGAAGACCAAAATACCGGGGTCGAGGAATTCCTGGAAAGCCACCAGCCCATTCAAGGGGGTGTCGCCCCCGCCCTGCACCTGGTGGAAAGAGCGGATTTCGGAAAGTTCAATACCAACATATTACTGGAGTTCCAGGGCTACATCACCGTAGAAAAAGAAACAAATGTCGACTTTAGACTGGTAAGTGATGACGGATCCCTTTTGCATATCAACGACAACAAGATCATCGACAATGAAGGATTCCATGGACCGGAAGCCAAAGATGGAGAAGTGATTCTCAAGGCAGGCCCCAATGACATCAGAGTGGTATACTATCAAGGTGCCGGAGGTGCCGCACTATCTCTGCAATGGAGGCCGTACGGCGCCGATAACTATGAAGTGGTCCCCGGATCTCATTTTTCTCATGATTCGGATCAGTTGAAAGAATCGATCCCCTATGTGCCGGCAAAAGACCTGATGCGCAGCATCCCGGGCGATCGACAAAAACTGCAGGGTGTTCACCCCAGTTTTGATCTAGCGCAGTCTCGTCCGGATGATTTTCAGGGCAGGATCGGAGGAATGGACTTCTTATCCGACGGCCGATTGGTAGTATGTACCTGGGATAGCCTGGGCCCGGTCTATCTGTTAAATGGTGTGGACGGCAATGATCCTGAGGCCATTGAAGTACAGCGTATTGCTACCGGACTAGCGGAGCCCTTAGGGCTTAAGGTTGTCAATGATGAGATCTATGTATTACAGAAACAGGAACTCACCAAGCTGATCGATCACAACGGTGATGATATCATCGACGAATACCGCACGGTTTGTGACGATTGGAAAGTATCCGCCAATTTCCATGAATTTGCTTTTGGTCTGGCTTATCAGGATGGTTATTTCTATGCCACCCTGGCCACCGCCATAAATCCGGGTGGGGCCAGTACCCAACCTCAAATTCCGGATCGAGGAAAGGTAGTGAAAATATCTCAAGCCGATGGCAGCATGGAGTTTCTAGCCCATGGCTTGCGCACTCCCAATGGCATTGGTGAAGGGGTAGACCATCAATTGTTCATTGCGGACAACCAAGGGGACTGGCTACCCAGCAGCAAAATTGTACATGTACAATCCGAGGCCTGGTACGGGTCTCGCTCCGTAGACTTTGACGGCACTGCATCATTACAGGAAACTGCGCCGGTGGTCTGGCTACCCCAAGACGAGATTGGCAACTCCCCTTCGCAACCTGTATTGCTCAATGTGGGACCCTATCGCAACCAAATGATCCACGGCGAGGTGACCCACGGGGGTATCAAAAGAGTTTATGTTGAAAAAGTTAACGGACAATACCAGGGCGCTGTTTTCCGCTTCACTCAAGGCCTGGAGGCTGGCGTTAACCGGCTTTGCTGGGGACCTAACGGAGCACTTTATGTAGGCGGAGTGGGTTCCAGTGGCAATTGGGGCGATGGACAGAAGTGGTATGGGCTGCAGCGCCTGAACTACAATGAAAACATCACTTTTGAGATGCTGGCCGTAAAAGCCAGATCCAATGGGATTGAGATAGAATTTACCGAGCCCATTGAAGATGGCCGCGGGCAAAGTGCTCACGAATACCTGGTTCAACAATGGTACTATCTGCCTACAGAAAATTACGGCGGACCCAAAATGGATCTGCAGAACCTCACTATTTCCAATGTTCACATGTCCAACGACCGTAAGAATGTGTTCTTGGAGATCCCCGGCATTAAGTCCGGGCACCTGGTTTACGTCAGGCTTCATCATCCATTCCGCAGCGCAACCCAGCAGTCACTGTGGACCACCGAAGCCTGGTATACTATGAATCAAATACCGGAGAACAGCCCTGGTTTTGAAAACCGGACCTCTGCTAGTGCCCATAACACTCTAAGTGAGGCGGAAAAAGCAGCAGGTTGGAAACTGTTGTTTGACGGACGAACAACCCAAGGATGGAGAAAATTCAAGGACACCGCCATCGGCACCGCCTGGAAAGTCCGGAACGGTAGTTTAATGCTGGATAACAGTAACAAACAGAATGGTAGTATAGTGGGCGGTGGAGACATCATCACCGATAAGCAATATGAGAATTTCGAACTGACCCTAGAGTGGAAAGTGGAGAAAGGCGGTAACAGCGGGGTCATTTACCATGTGGTGGAAAGTGATGAGTATGATTATGTGTGGCAGACAGGACCGGAAATGCAGGTGCTGGACAATGTCAACCATTCCGACGGTCGTATTGATAAACACCGGGCGGGAGATCTCTATGATCTAATATCCTGCCGGTTTGTAACAGCTAATCCTGCCAATCAGTGGAATAAAGCCCGCTTAATCTCCAAAGACGGTAAGGTCAGTCATTGGCTAAACGGTTACAAACTAGTAGAATTTGAAATGCATAACCAAAGTTGGGACCAGATGGTCGCCAATTCAAAATTTAAAGACATGCCAGCATTTGGCAAAGCCAAGGGAGGTCATATTGCTTTGCAAGATCATAATGACCAAGTTTGGTATAGAAATATAAAAATTAGACAACTGTAATAATATAGAATGAGAAATTTAGTTTCACAGTTCATGGCCCTGATCTTGTTTATGGGGGTAGTAAGCTGTCAAGGTCCTGCGAAGAGAGAGAAAAAAGTATTGGTATTCAGCAAGACGGAGGGATTTCGGCACCAGTCCATAGAGGTGGGCATACAGGCTATCAAAGATATGGGTAGCGCTGAAGGATTCCAGGTTGACGCCACGGAAGATGCCGGTGCTTTCGATGAAGAAAACCTCAGTCAGTATGCGGCGGTAGTATTTTTGAGCACCACCGGGGATGTTTTGGACTACCAGCAGCAATCTCATTTCGAGCGTTATATCCAAGCCGGCGGGGGATATCTCGGTATTCATGCAGCCGCAGATACCGAATACGACTGGCCCTGGTATGGAAAATTGGTGGGAGGATACTTCGAAAGCCACCCTAACAATCCCAACGTACGGGAAGCAACCTGCCACGTAGTGGATCACAACCATTTGGCTTCCGATTCCTTGCCGGACTCTTTCCAGAAGGTTGATGAGTTTTATAACTACAAGGACATCAATCCCCATATAAACGTGCTGGTCACTATAGACGAATCTACCTATGAGGGGGGAACCAATGGTGAAAATCATCCCATGGTTTGGTACCACGAATACGATGGAGGAAGGGCGTTTTATACGGCATTTGGTCATACCGATGAGACCTACACTGAACCTTTATTCCTGGATCAGCTAAAAGGAGGGTTGGAGTACGTGATAGGAGATGCAGCGCCTTTGGACTTTGCCCTGGCTCGCTTTGAACACCTGCCGGAGCCAAACCGATTTACTAAGGTGGTTTTAGACTTTAATCTGAATGAGCCTACGGAAATGGCGGTTTTACCGGATGGCCGGGTATTGTTTTTAGAGCGCAAGGGCAAAGTAAAACTCTATAAGCCTGACATTGATAGCACCCTGGTCATTCAAACGTTTGATTGCTATTATGGATCTGGTACCCAGCCAAGACATGAAGATGGCATGTTGGGATTGGCCCTGGATCCTGATTTTGAGGAAAATAGCTGGGTTTATATCTTCTATTCGCCTAATGAGGGCAAACCTGTACAAAATCTTAGCCGATTCGAATTTCGGGACGATAATCTGGTGATGGAAAGCGAGGTTGTGGTGCTAGAGGTACCGGTGCAAAGAGAACAATGTTGCCATACCGGGGGTTCTTTAGCCTTTGGCCCTGACGGCAATTTATTCTTGTCCACCGGCGATGATACCAACCCTTTTGAATCCGACGGGTTTAGTCCCAGCGACGAGCGGCCGGGTCGCGGGCCCTGGGATGCTCAGAAAAGCTCCAGTAATACCAATGATCTACGGGGAAAGATCCTGCGGATCACCCCCCAGGATGATGGCACCTACACCATTCCCGAAGGCAATCTCTTCCCTCCAGGCACTCCCGATACCAAACCGGAGATCTTTGTGATGGGTTGTCGTAATCCCTATCGCATCGCGGTGGACCAAAAAACTGGCTACTTGTACTGGGGGGATATAGGACCGGATGCCGGTGAAAACAGTGAGGTACGAGGTCCTTTTGGCACTGATGAATTTAATCAAGCCCGGGAAGCAGGGTTTTACGGCTGGCCTTATTTTACCGGCCGCAACCGGGCCTATGCGGAGTACGACTTTCAAACCAAACAGGCAGGGGCTTTTCATGACCCGGCCAAACCCATCAATAACTCTCCACACAATACCGGATTGCAAGAACTACCGCCTGCTCAGGAGGCTATGATCTATTATAGCTATGGAGCATCGCCAGAATGGCCGATCTTAGGTTCTGGGGGCAAAAATCCTATGGCCGGACCCATTTACTATGCCGACCTCTATCCGGAATCTCCCTATCCCGCTTATTTTGAGGGTAAGCCGGTGCTTTATGAATGGATGCGAGATGCCATCTTCATGATCACCTTAGACGATCAGGGATATTTGGAAAAAATTGAGCCCTTCATGCCGGATGTGGAATTCAGTAATCCCATGGATATGGAATATGGACCCGATGGCAAACTGTATATACTGGAATATGGCAGCAGTTGGTATACCCAAAATATGGATGCCCAATTGGTGCGCATCGATTATGAAGGGGGCAATCGAGCCCCCATACCTAAATTCACCGCGGACATAACCGTGGGAGCGGTTCCTCTGACGGTAAATTTTGATTCTCAGGAAAGTGAAGACTATGACGGAGATGAGCTGCAATACTCCTGGGAGTTTCAGCCTGGTGCCTCTTCAAAAGAGGCCAATCCTCAGCACACCTTCAAGGAAGAAGGCGTGTATCAAGTGAAACTGACGCTTACTGATCCGCAGGGAGAAAGCAGTGCCCAAACCATGACCATTGAGGTTGGCAATGAACCGCCTAGCTTGGAAATTGCCTTACAGGGAAACCAGACTTTTTATTGGGATAATCGACCTATTGAGTACAAAATTTCAGTCAACGATGCCGAAGACGGCTCGCTTGAAGATGGGGATATCGATCCCTCAGAGATAGCCGTTAGTGTGACATATATTGAGGAAGCCACTAAGGAGACTATCAGGGGGCATCAGAGCAATGATGAAGCACAACATAGTCTTACTGGTGGACGGTTAATTAGCGACAGTGACTGCAAAGCCTGTCACGTACTGGATAAAACTTCGGTGGGTCCCAGCTATACGGAAATTGCTAAGAAATATCATAAAGATCCGCAGGCACAAAAATACTTGAGTGCCAAAATTATAAAAGGCGGTGGCGGTGTATGGGGCGAAAATGCCATGGCTGCTCATCCGGATGTCTCCCAGGACGATGCAGCTCAAATGGTACGTTATATTTTGTCATTAGCAGAATCCAAAAAAGGGGAAAACCTGCTGTCGGAAGGCCGTTACCTGGCCAACGATCATATGGATAATAACTCCGGGGGCGCTTACATCATTAAAGCCGTTTACACCGATAAAGGAGGGGCCAAAACCGGCCCCGCCACCGGTCAGCAAATAATGGCTTTACGGGATATCAACGTTAAAGCCGTTGACTTTGATAGCATGGAAGGTGTACAGGTTTTTAAAAACGATGACGCTGAGGTAGTAATATTGTCGGATCCCAGCATGATACGTTATGATCAATTGGATCTCACCGGAGTTAAAGCTTTAACCTTCGCAGGTTTTTTAATGGGCAGTGAAAGTAACACTGTCATTGAAGTGCGAATCGACAGCCAGGACGGCCCTTTGATTGGCAGTACTTCTCTCAACTCTACAGGAATTGAATTGCAACAAGGAATTTTTACGGCTCAGTCGAGCGTAACCACCCAGGAAATTCAGGGCAAACACGATGTGTATTTCGTAGTAAAGGGTGAGATCGCCGATAAACCAATGGGAGGGTTGTCCACCATATCCTTCCAGATAGAACCCTAAGCGTATGGCATGACAAGAATTGCCAGAGCATTAATTTATTTGATAGGATTAGGCCTGGTGATAAGCTATGCGTGTTCCGGAAGAGAGGAACAAGAACAGCCACAGAGTTTCGCCCGGCAACTGGCTGGTAACTGGCCCTATGCCGTTACCTATGAAATATTTGTGCAGTCTTTTTACGACACCGACGACGACGGGATCGGCGATCTTCCTGGAGTTAGGGAAAAGCTGGATTACTTAAAAGGCTTAGGAGTGGAGGCCATTTGGCTGATGCCCATCAACCCCTCCCCTTCTTATCACAAGTACGATGTTACCGACTATAAGGACATACACCCGGATTACGGCAGCTTGTCTGATTTCAAACAACTGGTAAAAGCCGCGCACGACCGCAACATAAAGATCGTCATAGACCTGGTGGTCAATCACACTTCCAGCGAACACCCTTGGTTCAAAAAAGCCTCCGGTGATTCCATCAGTGACTACCGCAATTATTACGTTTGGGCCAACAAGGACTCCATCGCCCAGCAGATCCTTAAGAAGGAAACCACTTTGGATTCGGATAATATTACCCAATGGCACCCCATTGAAAGCGACAGTCAGCACTACTATGGCTTTTTCTGGGGCGGCATGCCGGACTTAAACTTCGACAACCCCCAAGTTAAAGAGGAGATTTTTGAGATAGGCCGTTTCTGGTTAGAAGAAATGGATGTTGACGGTTTCAGACTAGACGCCGCCCGACATATTTTTCCCGATGACAGACCACAGGACAATCATCAATGGTGGGTAGAATTTAGAAATGAGATGCAAAAGGTAAAACCCGATGTATTCTTATTGGGTGAAGTCTACGCCGACGCTCCCACTGTAACCCCGTATTTAGAGGGCTTGCCGGCACTTTTTAATTTTGATGTTGCCCAGGGGATCATTAATGCCGTAAAAAACCAACAAGGGGCTCCCTTACTACAAAGGTTATTGCAAATCAGGCAGTCCTATGCACAGGTAAACCCCGATTTTATTGACGCCACCTTTTTAAGTAATCACGATCAGAACCGCATCGGCTCTCAATTAGCAGGTGATCACGCTAAGATCCGCATGGCGGCGTCCCTGTTGCTGACCCTTCCGGGGTCCCCTTTTATTTATTATGGAGAAGAGTTGGGGATGTTGGGAGTGAAACCCGATGAACATATCCGTGAGCCCTTCAACTGGGATGTAGACGGAAAGGATCCTGGAGAAACCCAATGGCTGGATGCTAAATACAGCCAGGACCGCTCGGTGGCTCCGCTTTCTATGCAAATGTCCGACTCCTTGAGCTTATATAACCATTATAAAACCCTCATTAAGCTGCGTAACGATCATCCGGCCCTGACCTATGGAACAATGGAGCCAATACCGGGAAGTGCTGCCTCCCTTTGCTCCTTCTGGCGTTTGTATGAACAAGACAGCCTTTGGGTACTGCACAATCTATCCAGCAGCCCCCAACAAGTACGCATGGGCCAGGAAGTCTCCGCATTGCAAGAAGTATTATTTTATAATGGACTATATTCGCAAGATCAGGAAGCTATTACCATAGCCCCTTATACCACAGTGATCTTAACCAATTGAAAAAATATAAATGAACAACATAACCGTAATAGGATCCGGTACTATGGGCAACGGGATCGCCCATGTATTTGCCCAAAACGGATTTCAGGTTAGCCTGGTAGATATTCAGCAAGAAGCTTTAGACAAAGCACTCACCACCATAGGCAAGAATCTGGACCGACAAATAAAGAAAGAACTTATCGACGAGGCCGCCAAAGTGGAAACCTTGTCGAGGATCAGTACCAGCACTGATCTTAAAGCAGGAGTTTCAGCCGCCGACCTAGTGGTAGAAGCTGCTACCGAAAATGTAGATCTCAAACTTCAGATCTTCAGGGAGCTGGATGCTCATGCCCCGGAGCCCTGTGTGCTGGCCAGCAACACCTCTTCCATTAGTATAACTCAAATAGGCGCAGTCACCCAACGTGCGGATAAAGTAATCGGTATGCATTTTATGAATCCGGTACCGGTCATGAAGCTAGTGGAGATTATAAGAGGATATGCCACCAGCGACGCCGTCACCCAGTCCATAATGGATATATCCAGACAATTGCACAAGGAACCGGTGGAAGTTAACGACTATCCCGGATTTATTTCCAATCGCATTCTAATGCCTATGATAAATGAGGCCATTTATTCCCTGTTTGAAGGTGTAGCCGGGGTAAAAGAGATTGACGCTGTAATGAAACTGGGAATGGCCCACCCTATGGGCCCTTTACAGCTGGCCGATTTTATCGGCTTGGACGTGTGTTTATCCATATTAAAAGTACTGCATCAAGGATTTGGAAATCCCAAGTATGCGCCTTGCCCTCTATTGGTCAATATGGTGGAAGCCGGTCATTTAGGGGTAAAATCGGGCTACGGTTTTTACTCCTGGACCCATGGAACCAAGGATTTGCGGGTATCCGACAATTTTCAAAAATAAGGTACATAAATCCAGATTACTGGAATTCATTTGTTTACTTTAAGGTTGTGATGGGAATGAAACGATCTATTTTTGGGTGGATTTGCTGTATTTCATTGGTCCTTGTGGGAATCGGAACCCCGACCTGGGGTCAGACCGAGTCGGTAAGTGGTGAGGTCCAGGAAATGATGGAAAGGGCTGTTGCCCAAATGAATGACGGCGAATATGAGTTGGCAAACGTCACATTTCGAAATATTCTCAAGCAAAGAACTGTTCTGCCTACCGACCTGAGCTATCTCTTTGCTGAAACCCTTTACATGATCCATCAGTACCACAACAGCAAGAACTTCTTAGATAAGTATTTGCGATTGGCAGGGACCACTGGTCGTTACTATCCTCAAGCCTTGGACCTCAAGCGCTATCTGGATGATGCCTTTGAAGAAATACTAAGTTGCTCCTATTGTAATAACCGGGGCTACAGACTAATGCCCTGTAATACCTGTCATGAGACCGGTGTACTAACCGATGATTGTTACTATTGCAAAGCCGTAGGAGTAAATCTTTGTGAGGTGTGCAAAGGTAATGGTGTAACCACCAGCTTTAATGCCTTTAATGAAGTACAATACTTTACCTGTCAAACCTGTGAGGGCAAGGGGCAAGTGGCCTGTAAGATCTGTGATGGTCAAAAGATCCTTACCGAAACCTGCCCTGATTGTCATGGAACCCATAAGAAAGCGGGGTTAGATATCTGCGATCACCAAGATCAAGAAGATCAGAAGGATCACCAAAATTAGTTGCAGAAATTCTTCAGCTGTATCTCAGCTTCAGCCACATGCAAGGCCTGAGCCTGGCGGTAGTCTTCACAAGCCCTTCGCCGCTGCTTCATAGAAGTCCGCAGCACCCCCCGATACAAGTAAGCCTCGCCCAATTCAGCATCTAATGCAATGGCCTTGTTATATCCGCTTAGGGCTTCGTCCTTTTTTCCACTCTTATGCTGCACCCTGGCCAAGAGAAACTGGGCCTGAGCACTGTTCTCGTGAAATTGTACGGCTAAGTCAAAATGATATTGAGCGTTGGCAAGATCCTGTTTTCGATAATAATAGCTGCCGGCGCTTAGATTGGCCTGCAGGTTTTCTTTATCCTCTGCCAGCACTGACTGAAAATCCTTCAAAGACAGTTCGTAGAGCTCCATTTCCTCGTAGGCTCTCCCTCGGTTGTAAAGAGATTTTACATCTGTGGGGTACAGCGTCAGGTACTCCGTATAGGCTTTAACAGCTCCCTCAAAATCACCGGATTCAAATAATACGTCACCTTCCTTGGAAGCTTGTTGTTCACAGCCCCATAAAAAAATAATAAGTAGAATTGGGATGTACTTCATAAAACGTAAAAACTCAAAGGTATACTATTTTGACAAATTACCTTTCAAATTGTGGTTAATAATAGGTGAATCAAACCTTGGATTTGATTCGTAACCGGGCGCTGATCCCTTCCTCCTGAAAGACCTTATCCAGATTCTCCCGCAGACGTTCCACGATGCGTTTACAGACCTCCTCTTCCACCTTTCTTTTCAGCTTTTCCTCACTAAGACTTATGGCGACCAGCGAACCCAACAACCGCCCCTTCTTCTTACCAACGACTTCAGCGCTGTTTAGTACATCCAGCTTAATCAAAATTTTCGCCATGGGTTATACTGCTACGTTGTTGTCTCGCAAGGCTTGGTTCAGGGAGGTCTTGCGATCGGTACTCTCTTTGCGCTGCCCGATAATCAAGGCACAGGGTACTTGATAGTTACCTGCAGGAAACTGCTTGGTATAGGACCCGGGTATCACTACCGAACGGGGAGGCACATATCCGCGATATTCCTGGGGAGCGTCTCCGGATACGTCAATGATCTTTGAACTTGAGGTAAGGGTTACGTTTGCTCCCAAAACAGCTTCTTGCCCGATATGCACACCTTCCACCAAAATACAGCGGGAACCTACAAAGGCGCCGTCCTCTACAATTACCGGGGCAGCCTGTACCGGCTCCAGTACCCCTCCAATACCCACTCCCCCGCTAAGATGCACGTCTTTGCCGATTTGAGCACAACTCCCTACCGTGGCCCAGGTATCTACCAAAGTGCCCCTGTCCACATAAGCCCCGATATTTACATAAGAAGGCATCATGATCACCCCCGGCGCCAGGTAACTACCATAGCGAGCCAGCCCATGAGGAACTACCCGGACCCCAAGTTCATGATAATTCTTCTTCAAGGAGATTTTATCATGAAACTCAAACGGTCCTACTTCCATAGTGGTCATTTGCTGTGTAGGAAAATACAGGATGACCGCCTTCTTGATCCATTCATTGACCTTCCATCCATCATCTGATGGTTCTGCCACCCGTATCTCACCCTGATCCAGGTGTTGTACAACCGATTCAATGGCTTCGATGGTATGTGTTTCTGTTAGCAGCTCCCGATCCTGCCAGGCAGCTTCTATGATTTCCTTTAAATCCATAAATTGAACGCAGTTTTTGATATCTTCAAACATGTCCCAGAAAGTTGCTCTCATAGCCTCTGTTTTAAAGCCAGTAGATGATACCAGGCTCTATGAAAAACTGGGACAAACAGTGGCCCAAACAAATAAATACCGGGTTAATATCATAGGGTTTGCTTCAAAAAATATTCCCGCCAATAATGCTATTACCTTCCACCCGATTTTTAACTTTCGGCGCCTTTCTCTGGCCAGAATGCTGGCACCATGGAAGTTCCTTAGTAATCTAGGGAGACTACGGCCTCATTTGCTGATCGTATGTACTCCTGAATTGCTGATCCCGGCGGTGCTTTTTAAAATTTTCCACGGTGGGCGGTTGTGGTACGATGTTCAGGAAAATTATCAGCTCAATGTGCGATTTCAGAAGGTCTATAACTTTTGGTGGCGCCCTCTGGTACCATTGGGGCTGTGGGTAGTGCATAAATTGAGTCGGCCATGGATCGATCATTACTTGTTGGCCGAGGCCGGCTACGCCAAGGAAATGTCTTTTCCCAAAGGTAACTACACGGTGCTCGCCAATAAATACCAACCCATAGACATTCCCCATGCAAATATCCCGAGCGACTCCACGAACTTTATTATCAGCGGTACCATATCCGAATTAAGCGGGGTAAGACAAACCATTGACCTGATGGAAGCTTTTTCCCGGTTGGGACATCAAGTGAAGCTTACCATAATAGGCCATATCCCCGACCCTCATCTGGACGCGGAATTGCAAGCCTTGAACAAAAAGCCCTATCTCCAAATTATAACCAATGGCAAGCCCCTTCCCCATTCTCAGATCATGCAGCATTTAAGACAAGCTGATTACGGCATTGTAGCCCACCAGCCTGATCTCAGCAATCAAAACTGCATCCCTACCCGTATCTATGAATTCATGGGGTTGAGAAAACCCTTTCTATTGCAAGAACACGCCTTGTGGGAATCGGTTGCAAAACCCTATGATGCCGCCCTGGTGATGGATTTCAACCAGCTGCAACCCCAACATTTATGGGATCAACTCAGTACCCAGAACTTTTATACCACCACCCCCGGCGAAGAAATAACCTGGGCCTCAGAAGCACCCAAATTGCTGAAGTTATTGTCTGATTAAACACATCTTTTATATTAACATAAATTATTTTTTAGATTAGTCTAAATTAAGTAAATTTGAGCTCAACACAGGATGGTAATGTTAAGTTTAGTTGAAGAGAATTATTTAAAAGCTATATACCACCTGTCTGACGGAGGCGGTCAGCAGGTATCCACTAATGCCATAGCCGATGCTATTAAGACCAAACCCGCTTCGGTAAGCGACATGATCCGCAAGCTTGATCGTAAGGGTGTAATCTCCTATACCAAATATCAGGGGGTGAATGTTACCTCGGAGGGAATTTCAGCGGCTCTTAAGGTGATTCGCAAACATCGTCTGTGGGAAGTTTTCCTGGTGCAACACCTGAAATTTAATTGGGATGAAGTCCACGACGTGGCCGAGCAACTGGAGCACATCAAATCACCTCTGTTGATCGAGCGACTGGACGAATTTTTGGGGCACCCTAAAGTGGATCCCCATGGCGACCCAATACCCGATTCTCAGGGGGTGATCAAAGCCAGGCCCCAGATCAAATTAGGCGATCTATCCCCAAAATCGGAAGGAGTAATAATGGCGGTAAACGACAGCGGCAGCAGTTTTTTACAACACCTGGACAAAATAGGAGCTTACCTGGGAGCCCGCATATTGGTAGTAGATAAGGAAGAATTTGACGGCAGTCTGCGGGTACAAATCGATGATGGCGAGATCCGGTTCATCTCTAAGGAAGTAGCCAGTAATATTTTAGTGGAGGAACTAACATCAGGAGCCGACTGAATTTGGCAGGTTGCATGATCTTGGTAGGGTTGCTGACCGCTTGGCAACCTTCACCCCGCGAAGAACCTTCCGCAAACCGGCCTTTGAGCATAGTAACGACTACCGGGATGATCGCTGACGCGGTAAAAAATATTGGAGGGGACTCCCTGCAGGTGCAGGCGTTGATGGGCCCGGGAGTGGACCCACACCTCTACAAGGCCACCCAAGGAGATCTTAAAAAACTCACTCAAGCCGATGTTATTCTCTACAACGGATTATTGCTTGAAGGTAAGATGGG
>CAJIBY010000657.1_pt1 | contig 13690 bp, 13 predicted proteins | sample 9199461 | NCBI WGS metagenome assembly CAJIBY01 (sample SAMEA7708316, study PRJEB35096) | sediment metagenome | biome: marine neritic benthic zone biome [ENVO:01000025]; feature: sediment [ENVO:00002007]; material: shallow marine sediment [ENVO:03000034] sea grass bed [ENVO_01000059] ... | reverse complement strand
GATTGAAAATCTCCCCCATATGGTACAAAATATCCGCCTGCTCTTCCTCTTCAGCATTCTGAAAATTTCCTGACATTGAATCATCCAATACCCTTTTTATGCGGGATAAAGACCAGATGCGATTCAGATCCTCGTCAATAAAGCGCACCTCTTGTTGAAGCGCTTTTAAGTTTCCCGCTAAACCCACAAAGTTGCCTCTTACCTCGTGTCCTTCCTCCTTCAAGGTTGCTAAAACCCTGTGAAACGCTTGTAGTCCTGAAGGCTCATTACCATGAATACCGCAAATACATAAAAGGGTGGGACCCGCGCCATCATCTCCATAGGAGCCAATGTTTCTTTGTGCAGAGGCTGTAGGCAAATTAGCTTTGGAGGCAGTATTGATATTTAATTTCATAAAGGAGCTCTATGCTAACTTAACCAAACTATGGAAGTGGTATGGGCGATTTAATAAAATTTCTTTCTTCATCTGTCAAACTTTTGGTAATGGTCACCAGCGCTAAAGACTTCTACAAACTTGTGAGCCAGTTCATCATTAAATATATACAACTCCGGCTCAATTAGCTCCACCTCCATCAGGTGAAAAACTCCCCTGATCTCGATACCGTCAATACGGGCGTATAAAGGGTTGCCCGGGCAGTATTCAAGGATGTGTTCACATTGTGCTTTGATCCCCGCGCCGGGTTCCTGGAGTTGCCGGGTACCTCCAAAGTCGGACTGCACTCTGAATTCCCCGTTACTGGCTAATTTCAAGACTCCATGACTGTACCTTCCACCTAAGAAAACCAGGGACCATTCTCCAGCGCTTTGAATTTCGCTAATAAATTTTTGCACCATGAAACCTTGGGGGTACTGGTGATCCCACTGATGTTTATCCGCAGCTGCGCTATCTAACTTTTCAGTTTTATAGGCGGTGGCTCCTACTGAAGGTTTTAAGATGATTTCCGGCCAATCCTTTTCCTCCATGACTTTCGCCAGCAACGGTTGTTCCCCAGCCTTATACCACTGGGTAGGAATGATGGTGACACCTTGGTCCTGTAACCCCCGCAGGTAGCTCTTATGATAATTCCAACGTACGATTTCCGGGGCATTGCTTATGGGTACCCGGAGTTGTTCGATATGGCCTACCCAGTTCATAAATTCCCCAACCTTTCGATGGTAATCCCAGCAAGATCGGATAACCAGTGCGTCAAAGTTGTTCCAATCGATTTCCGGATCGCTCCAAACCACCGCGGTCGCGGATATCCCTTGTTTTTGAAAGGTTTGCGCCAGCAGACGATCCTCAGCGGTTAGTTGGGCAATTTCTTTGGAGGTTACAATTCCGAGGTTCATTATTTAATGGTTAGAACCAAATTTTTGGTGATTTCCATATAATAAGGGGGGAATTGAAGACTCACTTTTATAAACATAATATTACTCTTGTTGAACCGACCCATCCACGGACACCCCCGCCTGAAGCATGGTCTCCTGAAGCTCATCCAGAACCGATACATCCTCAATGGTAGATGGCACATTGAACTCCTGGCCATTGGCAATAGCACGCATGGTCTTACGCAGGATCTTGCCGGAGCGGGTCTTGGGTAAACGGGCTACTCGAACGGCTCTCTTAAAGGAGGCCACCGGACCAATAGCCCGACGCACATCCGAGATCAATTGCGCTTGGATCTCAGTGTCCGGAGTAACGATATGCGATTTTACAATATAGAACCCTACCGGTACTTGTCCTTTTAACTTATCATGAATACCGATTACCGCACATTCTGCCACCGCGTCATGGGCCGACAATACTTCTTCCATGGTAGAGGTGGAAAGTCTATGCCCCGCAACGTTGATAATATCGTCCATACGGCCGGTGATGAATACATATCCTTCTTGGTCCTTATAGCCGCCGTCTCCGGAATAATAATACCCCGGAAAGGACTCCAAGTAGGACGCTTTGTAGCGTTTGGTGTCGCGCCATAAATTGGTCAAGCAACCGGGAGGCAAAGGATATTTAATAGCCACCGAACCTTCTTTCATAGCGGAAAGGGAATTTCCAGCATCATCCAGGATCTGAATATCAAATCCGCAAACCGGTAATCCGGCGGAACCGGGCTTGACCTCCTCCAGGGCAATACCTGCCATAATAGATAGCATGGGATAGCCGGATTCGGTCTGCCACCAATGATCAATGACCGGCACCTTTAACGCCTCCATACACCACTCTAAAGTGGCTACATCAGTCCTTTCCCCTGCCAGAAATAGATATTTCAAGCTACTGATATCATATTTTTCAAGTAAAGCACCCTGAGGATCTTCTTTCACAATAGCCCGGAATGCCGTAGGCGCCGTAAAAAAGACCTTAACCTTATGTTCTTCAATAACCCGCCAAAAAGCCCCGGCATCCGGAGTTCTTACGGGCTTACCCTCGTATAGTACGGTGGTACACCCATACAATAAAGGTCCGTACACAATATAGGAATGCCCTACGACCCAGCCCACATCCGAGGCCGCCCAGTAGGTATCACCAGGCCTTACGTCATAGATCTTATCCATGGTATAATACAAGGCTACCGCGTGTCCGCCGTTGTCCCTTACAATTCCTTTGGGGGTACCGGTAGTACCTGAGGTGTATAAGATATACAAAGGATCCGTGGCATCTACAGGTACATACTCTGCAGGAGTGGCCTGGCTCTTCAGCGCTTCCCAGTCAAAATCACGACCCTCCAGCAGGGTGGCCTTAACAAAAGGTCTTTGATAGATCACACAGGAGCCGGGATCATGCTGGGCTTGCTGCATAGCCTCATCCAAAATAGGTTTATATGGTATGATCTTATTGATCTCCATGCCTCCGCTGGCAGCTAGAATAACTTTGGGCTGGGCATCATCAATGCGTATGGCTAACTCACGTGCAGAAAATCCACCAAAGACTACCGAATGCACGGCACCTAATCGGGCGCAGGCCAGCATGGCGAATATAACCTGAGGGATCATAGGCATATAAATGATCACTCTATCTCCTTTTTCCACCCCCAGATCTTTCAATACCCCGGCAAATAGTCGGGTCTCCTCCAATAATTGCCGATAAGTAAATTTTTGTTGGGTATCGGTAACCGGCGAATCATATATCAGGGCAATTTGATCTCCCCTGCCCTGTTTAACATGATAATCCAGGGCCAAATAACAAGTATTTAATTTTCCTCCTTTGAACCAGCTGTAAAGTTGGGGGTCAGTTTCCTGAGTCAGGATATTGGGTGGAAATTCAAACCAATCGAGGGCTTGTGCCTGCTGTTTCCAATACATTTCCGGTGATTCCAGACTTCGATTATAGTGCTCTTGGTAGCTCATACTTATGGCTGTAACTGTAAGATATGGTAATTTACAAAAGACATTGCGTTATCCTCCTTAGAATACCCCCGTATAAACCACTCCTATTAAGAACAAGATATACAAGGCCAATACTATCATCCCCTGTCGCCGGGCCACTTGCCAGTCAGATCTGATAAAGTACAACAATCCTAAACTAAAAAACAGCAAAATGGGAATGGTAAGGGTAACGCTCATCTCAGAAACCTGCAGGGGACGAATCAAAGAGGCTACTGCCACTATCAGGGCGAGATTCGCAATATTGCTTCCTAAAATATTACCTATCACCATACCGCCATGTCCTTTCCTCACCGCACTTATTGACACCGAAAGTTCTGGTACTGAAGTGCCCACGGCAATAAGACTTATACCCACTACATTTTCCGGCAACCCCAGCCATTGCGCAATTGTCACAGCCTCCTGAATTAAATACTTTGCGCTGAATACAATCACTAATCCGGCTCCAATCATAATAGCTATTTGTCTGATCAGCACATACCTCAGACGCTTTAATTTTGATTGCTCTTTTTTTTTTTTTTTTTCCTTGGGTTTTCTCCAGGTTGTTTGCTTAATCTGATTTAAGAATGGAGATAGGTATTCAAAATCGAACACATATCCCATGAAATCCCGAAAACGATGACTTTTCATGGCTTTTCCCTTCGATGTGAACAGAAACAAGATGTAAAAAACATAATAGAGCAACAGCACCACCCCTTCAAACGAACTGATTTTATTATCCAGAGACATCACAAAAAATAATACCACTGCGGCCATCATTAAATAGCCATCCCGCTCGTACATTTCATTTTCAGTTTTAAAAGAGCTCACTATTGCACTGACTCCCAGAATCAATCCAATATTGGCAATATTGCTACCTACCACATTGCCTATTATGATCCCTGGATGATTGTTAACAGCGGCAGGTATAGAAGCGGCTAGTTCGGGAATGGAAGTTCCCAAAGAGGTCAGCGTTAGTCCAATAACCAGATCCGACACTCCCAGACCCTTGGCAATACCTGCTGAAGCTTCTACAAAATAATCGGCCCCTTTTACTAGCAAAAAAAGACAAACTGCAAATATGATTAGGGACACAATCATGATGTGGCGATTATGGAGATCTTTCTGGATACCAAATTCATAAAAATTGGTCCCAATACCGTACTTAAAACAGTGATTACCACCATGGCTGTGAGTATGGGAGGATCAATAAGATCCAACAACAAAGCCGCATAGGAGGTGGAAATGGTGGTGGTAAGCTTAGTGGTAGTAGCCACAGCCATAAATTTACTTTCACTCTTAGGAAAGCCTTCCCATCGCGCCCCGATATATCCACTGATCATTTTGGAGAAAAAAGCACCCAGTAACAGTATGATCAGCAACATATTGCTAAGGTCCAATTGTGAGAAGACCCGAAAATCTGTTTCAATGCCGATAATAAAAAAGAAAATTGGAACAAATACTCCATAGCCAATGGTGTGCAGCTTTTGTTTCAGGGCTTGGACACCTTCAACTTCGGACAAAACAAATCCCACCACAAATGCCGCGATAATGGGATGAATGTTCATAGCTGAGTATAGGATCAGAACCATCAAGAAAAATGCCAAAACTACCCGAAGTCTTTCTTCATACACATCCCGTTCACTCTGGAACTTCTTGAAAAAGTACAAAACTACTTCCGGTAGAAACATTCTCAGGAGGATTACCGAAGAAATCAACAGCCCTAAATATACAGGCGGGGAAAAACGTGATTCTGGATCAGTATATTGTATTAATATAGACAGGAATAATAAACTAGCCATATCTTCCAGAACAACCGTACTTTTCAAGGTCCTGCCCAAACGAGTTTGATCCAGCTGTTTGAAACGGATTTGAGAGAATATTAAAGGCGTGCTGGACGACATGAACAAGATGCCAGTAACCACTGCGGTGGACCATCCATAACCGAATAATTTGGTGATGATAACTCCGGAGATAAAAGGGATCCCTGCATTTAGCACCAGGAGTTTGCCGATATCATCTTTGGATTTTTTTAAAAAATCGCTTTTAACTTCCAATCCCGCTAGCAACATCAGAAAAGCTGCGCCTAGATACCCAAACAATTCCATAGAGGGATCCAACTCTACATAGTCAAAACCCTGGGGACCTAGAAAGGCGCCCACTAAGATCAAAGAAGTGGCAAAAGGCAGCTGGATCTTTTTAAAAAATTCCGGAACGATAAGACCGAACAACAAGATCACCGCAAATACCCATAACGTATTTTCAGTCATAGCAATATCCGGAAATATTATCTTTAAATTACTGGATGAACGTCCGCCAATTAGTGATCAAGATCACTGTAAATCAGGACTTTTCACCAAGAGCTGTTTTGCTCGGTACTATTACTTTCCTAATCCACATCTGACCTGGGCCAATGGACTACATGCCGCAAATAATGATATGGGTAGTACTGCTGGCCTTTTTCTGGGAGTTTGTAGACGCCAGCGCCGGTATGGGGTACGGCACCGCTATGTCGCCCATTTTGCTGCTGATGGACTTCTCGCCTTTGGAAATTGTGCCAGCCATTCTCATTAGTAACATCGGTATTGGATTTCTGGCGGCATTTTGGCATCACAAATTCAAGAACATCAACTTCAAGGCTCTCGAAGATATTAAAGTCATGGGATTGATCGCTTTTTCCGGGTTGTTGGCAGTACTGGTAGCGGTGTGGGCGGCCATCAACCTGCCTCAATGGCTGGTAATAGGATATATAGCGGGTTTGATAGTGGCCGTAGGTATCTTCATGCTGGTGAGAAAGAAATGGGAGGGTAAGTATTCACCCCTGCGCATGGTGTTGTTAAGTTTCTTTGCGGCCTTTAATAAGGGGGTGACCGGGGGAGGTTTCGGACCGGTAGTAGTGGGTGGACAAATGTTTTCAGGAGTGGAGAGCCGAAAGGCCGTAGGTATAGCCTCCATGGCCGAAAGCTTGATAAGCCTTATGGGCGCCTTGGCTTATTTTCTGGCCAGTCCACAGCCCTTAAATTGGTCATTAGTCCTGTCCCTAATGCTTGGAAGCCTAATCGCCGTACCCATGGCGGCCTTTTTCATTAGCCGGCTTCCCTCGATAAAGCACCGGTCCTTTATTGGAGTGACTTGCATAGTAGTGGGCTTGCTTGCTCTGTTCAAATTTTTTGCTCCCAGTTAGGGAATCATCACTGAGATGCAGCCATGATCTGCTACAGAACTGGGAAGGAATGATTAATATCATGACAAAAAATATCTGATGCAATTCAATTGCATGTTGGTAGGAAGTCATTTGCTCCAACATGTATATCTTTATTTTTAGTCAACGCTTAACGCATGCTGAAGCCTACCCTTTTCACCTATGTGCTTATTGCCTGGGGATTTATCACCACGCTGCCTCTGTTCTATGCCCAATTACTGATGCTTTTACAGCCTGAGGATCAAAAAACCAAGGACCTGTTGATCGGAAAAGGGGAGGAATGGCGGGACCCCACACATTATGGTGCCGCTTTAGGGGCCGCCTGGGCCGACTGGTTGGTGGTTTTACCTTTGTTAATAGCAGGAAGTATAGGCATGATCAAGGGTGCTGCCTGGGCTTATGTATGCTATGCCAGTGCGGGTGCTATTACCTTTTATATCAATATTGTCTTGTGGTTTCAGGAGAAATCCTATGTCTATCCTTCCAGGGGCCCCTGGATCTACTACACCTACTATTGGGGTAATTTTATATACTGGGGCTTAGCGGCAGTAATTTATAGCATTTTAAGATTATCGAACCTCTAGCTTAAAAACAATCTACAATATGAACGGACAACTATTTCCTAACGCCCATCTGGTCTTGGCGCTATTGATATTCCTGGTGGGATTCCTAATTCATTGGGTGGGCCAGATCATCTCCCTGATTGATTGGGATCTGTCGGTGAAACTCGGTATTAGTGACGACAACACCACCGCTGAGTATAAGACCTATGAAAAAGGAATTGCTACCGCCGATGCCCTTATAGGGTGGACTTACGGACTGGCAGTAGTAGGGCTTTTGCTTAATCAGCCCTGGGCCTATAAGCTTATTTGGGTCCCAGGCGTAGTATTTGTGTACCACGGACTTAGCTTTTGGTTTTGGATCGGTCATCAGTTGAAACTCAATAATCCCACTGCCACGCCCCTCATGAGATTCAGTTGGGCCTCACTAAATTTAATAACCGGGTCATTGGCCATTTGGATGGCCTGGATGGCTTAACATTTCCCATAAAAGCTGGGCGATACAACGTTAGGGCCTATATTATTGCCTTTAATGTTTCAATGATCTGTCAAGCTTTATCAAGGCTGCAATACGGATTATCATGGACGAACTAATGCTCATCCCTTAAATATTATTTTGTATTTTAGGATTTAAGGGATGAGCAAATCGCAAAGCACAAGAAAAAGCAAAAGCTGGAACGTTCCTCAAACCCGGACAATCCCGCACTTCTATTAAGATTCTAAACTGCCCCTTCAAACGCGCAATGACCAATATAGACATCGAGGAACTTTCGCAAATCTGCTTGCAGTTACCGGCTGTTACCCAGGACATCAAATGGGATAATCATTTGTGCTTTAACGTAGGGAACAAGATGTTTCTGATCATGGGTCTGGAAAATGCGCCCACCACCGCTTCTTTTAAGGTTTCTCAGGAGGATTTCGATGAGTTGTGCGCTTTGGAGGGGTTTCAACCGGCACCATATCTGGCGCGCTATAAATGGGTACATATGGATGACATTCGTCGAATGCCTTTGCACAAATGGCAAAGCTATATCCACCGATCCTATAGCCTAGTCGCTTCCAAACTGTCCAAGCGTCTCCAAAAAGAGCTGAATATTAATTTTTAAACCAGCCTGAGGATTTGCTTTTTGTTAATAGGGCTTTCCAAATGCTACAGGGGCGAAGCTAAAACCCAAAAACTCCGGGTAACCATAGACTTAATTCCGGTATCAGGGTCACTAAAACCAGTGCCACCAACATAGCCAAGAATAGTGGCAACAGCGGTCGCACCACCCGTTGAATAGAGGTTCCGGAGATCCCCACACCCACAAACAATACTGAACCCACCGGTGGGGTACATAATCCGATACAGAGGTTCATTATCATGATGATTCCAAAATGAATAGGATCAAGTCCCAGCTCGGTCACTACCGGCAGGAATATAGGGGTGAAAATGAGTACCGCCGGAGTGATATCCATAAAGATCCCCACGAAGAGCAGCATCAGGTTGATCAGCAGCAGGACAACAATCTTATTGTCGCTAACGGATAGTAATAATCCGGTGATGCCCTGGGGGATATTTTCATAGGCCATGATCCAGGACATGCTCATGGAGGTACCGATCAAGAGCATCACAATAGCAGTTGTGCCTACCGAGCCCAGGAAAATATCAGGTAGGGCTTTCAGGTCGATCTCGCCATAGATAAAGGTCAGGATCAAGCAATAGAGTACGGCCACTGCCGAAGCCTCCGTTGCTGTAAAAACTCCTGCCACAATACCGCCAATCACTACCACCAGCAGAAATAAACTGGGCAATGCCCGCCAAAAGGCCCTCAATAATTCGCTTATGCTGCTGCGGGTACCGCTACCCAATCCTTTCTTGCGTGCCCATACGGCGGCTACTATCATTAGGAACAGACCGGTAAGAATTCCCGGAAGGTATCCCGCTAAAAACAGCGCCGCTATAGATACTCCCCCACTGGCTAGGGAATACACGATCAGAATATTACTGGGTGGAATAACCAAACCGGTAGTGGACGAGGTAATGTTAACCGCCGCTGCAAAATCGCGGGTGTATCCTTCCTTTTCCATTTCGTCGGTCATAAAGCTGCCTATAGCCGAGGCCGCCGCCACTGCAGATCCTGCAATAGCCCCAAACATCATGGCGGCCATGATATTGACATGCGCCAATCCCCCGGGAAGAGCCCCCACTAAAGTACGGGCAAAATCTACCAGTCTGCGGGCTATACCACCCCGGTTCATAATATGACCCGCCAATACAAAGAAAGGAATTGCCAACAGGGCAAAGCTGTCCAAACCGGTGGCCATGCGCTGGGCTACCGTGGCAAAAGCCGGAATTGCCGGAATACTGACCAGCATGGTCAGTACACTGCTGATGCCAATGCTCCAGGCTATGGGGACCCCCAGGCCTAGCAATATAATAAAGGACAATATCAGAATGGCTACTTCCATCTCTAATGGGAACTGGGCCGTTCCGTTAACTTATAATACAAGATCAATAATCCGCTGAGTGGAATCACGAAATAAACCATCCACATGGGAATATTCAAAGCGGGAGAATGTTGACCTAATTTTTGAGAGATGTAAATAAGTCGCAGGCCTCCCACTACCAAAACCAACAAGGCAAAAACGGCAATAAGCAAGCGGATCAAATTACTTAATCGTCTTTGCGAAGTAGTGGTCAACCGGTGAGAAATAAGGTCAATGGAAAGGTGCATGCCGCGGCCAGAAGCAAAGGCCGCGCCCAGTATACCTATCCAGATCAAAAGAAAGCGGGCCAGTTCTTCGGTCCAACTGGCTTGGCTGCCCAATACATAGCGGGTAAACACGCCCCATAGTACATCCAGGGTCATGACCATCATAAGCGTTATTAGTACACGCTCCAGCGCTCGATCTACGGTTTTACGAATCATGGGATCTGCTGAATACGGGTAATCAATTTATACATGGTTGGATCTCCTCTATAGTCTTCCAGCATGCTTTTGGTCCTTTGGGCGAAGGCTTCTTTGGGTGGCCGTAGTACCTCCACTCCTGCCGCCTGAACCGCCTCTAAGGCCTCATTCTCCGCTTGCACCCACAATTTACGCTGGTAGATTATGGCTTCATCGGCTGCTTGCTGCAACCATTCCTGCTCTTGGGGTGAAAGTTTGTTCCAGGCAACGGTGCCGATCACTAAGATATCGGGTACCGCGGTGTGTTCATTCAAAGAATAAAATTTGCAAATTTCATAGTGACGAGAGGTGTAGAAACTGGGCGGGTTGTTTTCAGCGCCATCCACCACACCCTGTTGCAGGGCTGTGTACAGTTCACCCCAGCTTATAGGTGTGGGCGAGCCACCCAGTGATCTTACCAGGTTCATAGCCACCGCACTTTCCTGAACACGAATTTTTAAGCCCTGTAAATCGGATGGTTGCCGGACAGGGCGATCCTTGGTGTAAAAGGAACGTTGTCCTGCATCGAAATAACCCAGTCCCCGCAACCAGAATTCTTCGCTTTGTAATAGCAGATCCTTGCCCAGGGGACTGTCCTGTACATTATAAGCATGTTGACGGTCCCGGAAGATATAGGGCAGGCTCAATACTTTTATCTTGGGAGCAAAATTTTCCATTACCGCTCCGGAAACTTTGGTCATGGCCAAACTGCCGATCTGCAACAGTTCCAGGCATTGGCGTTCGGTGCCCAGTTGCTGACTGGGATAGATCTCCAATTGCAGTTTACCCCCCGACTTCTCCTGCAAGGCCTCCGCCATATAGACCATTCCCTGGTGCACAGGATGGGTAACGTCCAGTCCATGCGCCAGTTTCAGGTATTTGGTGCTCGTTATCTCCCTGCAGCCAGCTAACAGCAGAAACGCCAAAAAAATGAAGTTCCTCAACATAGTACGGTCCACAAATACGGGTATTTGGGGGGATAACGCAAATTGAAAAGTTCAAATTTCTACCGATGAAACCGTCTCACTGAAGAAAAAATAAACAAATGAACCTACAGCACAGGATTCAGAACTAATGTGGTAGCGCTCAGGATGAAGTGGCTATAGTTTTGAATAGTAAACAAAACTTCAACCCAATTAAATGGAACGTATCATGAAAAATTCAATTCAATTATTAGGACTCTTATCATTACTGTTAGTAGTTATCAGCTGTGAATCACCAGAAGAATCAACATTGCAGCCATCTACAAACACCACTGATCCGGATATGCAAATTGAGACTGCAGCTCTGGACGAAAAATTCGGACTGGAATATGCCCGAGAGCCTGCCTATCTCAAAAGTCAAAGTCAAGTATTTGATTTTGCCACTGGACAACAAATTCCCAAAGCGTTTTCTAAAATGCTTAGATCAGAAAAAGGGGTACTCGGTTTCATTCATACCCGTAACCTAAACCCTGAATCGGCCTATACAGTATGGATGGTGGTATTTGCCAATCCAGATAACTGTTCATTGGGAGCTTGCGATGAAAATGACATTTTCAATGAGGACGGTACCCTAATCGTTAATCCCGACGGCACTTTTGGTACTCCAGGAGTAGATCTGTCCTTGCTGTGGGTGGATGGTAAGGTATCCAGTCTTAAAGGCGCCGCCAATTTCTTCTTTAGGGTTTACGCAGGTGAAGCCCCCGGAGAAGTGTTGTTTGGCCCGGGATTGATCGATGTCCTAGGATCCGAGATCCATTATGTGATCCGGGATCACGGACCGATAATACCGGAACTTTTGGAAGAACAGCTTTCGACCTTTGCAGGGGGATGTGATATTAACATATGTGCCGATGTTCAATTTGCTATTCATCAACCATAGAGGGTAATACCCAACCTCTTCATTGCCATATGTCAACCGGTCCGTACTGGGTCCGGGTTGACTATCTGGGCCTAATACCCTACTGGAATGAAAAATGCACATCCTATTTTCGCCTTGTTTGTGATTTATTGTGGGATATGGACCGGCTCATGGTCGGTTTTAAAACCACAAATGCACAATTTGGCAGGGAACCTTGGTACCCTGGAAAGGGCCCATCTTCCCAGAGAAATGGAACTGGATGATCAAATCCATGTTTGGGACTACAAATCGGTACCAAAGAATTACCCAAAAATTCTAACCAACTATTCAATAATATTGAAGGATAGCTTTAGCTCCCTGTCCCGGGTAACCTTTGACTTAGGCTATCAAAATTGCTAGATTATATTATGGAAGGATTTAAAAAAGTCATCTCCACACAGAGAACCGGCTATATTAATTTTTAGTGATTGCACATTATGCTTTGCTTGGTAAATACAGGTTTCCAACGAAGAATGAACAGGACGTTTCATTTGCTGATACTTTTTTGTGCAATTATTAGATCCACTCCCTCCCAAGGCCAGGCCGAATCACTGGACCACCGTGAAAATGGCTACCCTTTCATAGAAAATTTTCTACCCGAACAATATCAGGGTTTCAGCCAAAATTGGGGTATGGTCCAAGACAGCAGAGGGCTCCTTTACTTTGCTAATGGGCACGGGGTTTTGATATACGACGGAGTATCCTGGGAGTTGGTCCCTTTGCTAAATAATTCACACGCCAAATCCATTGCAATAGATGAAAACGACCGGGTATATGTGGGAGCCTCTGGTGAATTCGGTTATCTGCAAGCGGATACAGTAGGCAAAATGCAATATCGGTCCTTGGTACCACATCTAGAACCAGAGTACAGAGAATTTTCGACCATATGGGAAACTGTATCCACGGATAACGGCATCTACTTTAGGACCTTCAATACTATCTATCAATGGAATGGTGACCAATTCCAACTTTGGCAAGTAAAACCAAATGTAAAGATTAAAGCTATGACCTGGTTGAAAAATAAGCTGCTCATTGCCGCTACCGGATCAGGGATCATGGAGTTAAACACTGAGGGGTTTAATCTACTACCGGGTGGTGAAGAATTTGCTGATGAAAGTGTTTTTTTTATATTAGAATATGGCGCTGAAGATTTGCTTCTTGGTACTGCGCACAACGGTTTGCTGCTATTTCAGGATGGCAAGAAAAAAGCTTTAAGAACCGAGGTTGATGACCACCTCAAAAACAACTCTTTATATACTGGACTGCAATTAGAGGATTCTACCTACGCCCTTGGAACCCTGACCGGAGGATTGATCATCATAAATAAACAAGGGCAGGTGATGTCTTCCGTAACTCGTAACGAATTTTTTCCAACCCTTCAGGTAAACGCCCTGGATCACGGGGATCAGGGGACAATATGGGCTTCATTGGATATTGGAATTGCCAAGGTTGAGTACCCTAGTTCATTCACCAACTTTGGAGAGCATGCCGGTATCAGCGGGGGAATAAACAGAATCGTCCGTTATAAGAATAAATTGTTGGTGGGCTCTTATCGAGGACTTTTACATTTAGTGCCTCAAAAAGAATTACCAGAACCTTATTTCGAAATTTTTCAGGGGATTAAGAATAAGATTTGGGATTTATTGGTTTATGATGATCTGTTATTAATAGCCCATGAAAATGGAGTCTACCAATTTGACGGAACTAACTTGACCTCCATTGGCGTGTGGAATCCTTCCTCTTTTTACCATTCGAAAGTAGATCCCAATAGGGTTTTT
>CAJIBY010000258.1_pt1 | contig 13704 bp, 12 predicted proteins | sample 9199461 | NCBI WGS metagenome assembly CAJIBY01 (sample SAMEA7708316, study PRJEB35096) | sediment metagenome | biome: marine neritic benthic zone biome [ENVO:01000025]; feature: sediment [ENVO:00002007]; material: shallow marine sediment [ENVO:03000034] sea grass bed [ENVO_01000059] ... | reverse complement strand
CGGGTTCTCTCTTGATAACGGTTCCTGTATAAACATTCCCGTCCTTAGTGGTGATGCGGTAAGCCGTAGTGTCGTTCAGATCTTGTGCGAAGGTGGTTTGAAACGACACCATGAAACAAAGAACCAGGGCTAGTTGAAGGAATTTCATAGTAGTTGAGCGGTGTTGACCTTAGTTAATTTAACAATTTATAATTAACTATTTACGGTTATTAGTGGGCTGCCTTTCTTAATACCACCATATAATACCACAAATACGAAACGACCAGCATACCAAGAAATACCAGGGCCAATATGGGATTATATACACTCATTGCTATTAAGGCAATAACCGCGATAGTCAAGGCCACTGCCGGAAAAACGGGGTACAACGGTACTTTAAAGGGCCTCTCCATCTGCGGCTCTTTGCGCCTGAGAGCAAAGAGAGAGATCATACTAACAATGTACAAAGTGAGGGCCCCGAAGCAGGCTATGGTAATGATCTCACCGGTCTTCCCGGTAAGCAGTGCGATTATCCCTATACCCATGTTGAATATTAAAGCGATGGCAGGAGTACGAAACTTCTCATGCACCTTACCTAAGATCTTGGGAGCAAAACCTTCTTTCCCAAATTCATAGGTGGCACGTCCCGCAGCCAGAATAATGCCATGGAAAGAAGCAATTAGTCCAATAAGCCCCACCGAGATCAGCAGGTGATATAAAAAATGGCTCTCCCCAACCACCTGCCTCAAGGCTAAGGGCAAAGGACTGTCTGAAGGCGCTGCCCCAGGTTCAGGATATACCACCGATTCCCAACCTCCCACACCTACGGAACTGGTGAAGGTTAAAAGACACAAAACCACCAATGTTACTATTGCCGAACCAAAACCGATCAAAACATTGCGCTGTGGGTTAATGGTTTCTTCGGCCACGTTGGCCACTCCTTCAATGGCCAGGAAAAACCAAATAGCAAATGGAATTGCTGCAAATGCTCCCTCATATCCATGGGGCAAAGCATTGTAAGTGAGATTTTCCAGTTTAAATTCCGGCAGGGTTACCCCAGCAAAGATCAACAATTCGGCCACCGCCAGGATGGTAATTAGCAGTTCGAAGGTGGCGGCAGCTTTTACCCCATAAATATTCAATCCGGTAAAAATAACATAGGAGATAATAGCAATGGCCATTATGGGAATGGCAGGCATGAATATGTTGAAATATGCCCCCATGGCAAAAGCAATGGCCGGTGGCGCAAAAATAAATTCAATATTCTGGGCCATTCCTGCCAAAAATCCCCAACGTTTGCCCAAAGCCCTGTGGGCATAGTCAAAGGCTCCTCCTGCCTTGGGAATGGCGCACGCCAACTCGGTATACCCGAAGGTGAAGGTCACATACATGATGATGATGAACAGGGTGGCAATTCCCAAACCCAGGGTACCTCCTTTCTCGAGACCCAGGTTCCATCCAAAGTACATACCGGAAATCACGTATCCTACTCCCAGGCCCCACAGCATTAAGGGACCTAAAGTACGCTTTAGCTTTCCGGAATTTTCAGTGGACATCTAAGGGTTCATATAACTTTCTCTGATAGCTTTAAACTCCGATCCCTCTTTCCATTGGGGGTAGCTGGCCTCATTGGCTATCTTATTGCCAATAAGATAGAACAACTGGGCGTCCTCAACCATCCCTCCCAAGTCCCAGGTTTCCGGGGTATACTCGTCAAAGGGTTTATGGTATCGTTCTGCTGTATAGGCCTGTTTGCGAGCGGTACCCCACTCTTTGCCATTTTCACGGCTGTCCAGACCTCCTTCTGCATATAGTGCTGGTATACCGATCTTGGCGAAACTAAAGTGGTCGGAACGGAAAAAATATCCCTTTTCTGGCTCCTGATCGGGTACAATATAGCGATCCTGGCTGTTGGCCATTTCTTCTGCGTAATCATCCAGTTCAGATTGCCCATAACCGATTACGATAACATCTTTGGTGGCGCCATAGCTGCCCAATGCATCAATATTGAGATTGGCTACGGTCTTTTCCGGGGGGTAAATAGGATTAGCTGCATAGTATGCGGAACCTAGCAAGCCCTGTTCTTCTGCTGTTACCATTAAAAAAGCTACACTGCGCTTAGGTCGGGCGCTTTCCTGCATAAATGCCTGGGCAATTTCCAGCAGGCAAGCTACTCCGCTAGCGTTATCCTCCGCACCGTTGTATATAGAATCCCCATCGATGGGCTCTCCAACACCCATATGATCCCAATGTGCTGAATAAATTATGTATTCGTCGGGCCGTTCAGTTCCCGGGACCACCCCTATGACGTTTCTGGAAACGTCTTCTTTTAATACATTATCCAATCCAATGCTCACGGTGGCTGACAAGGGGACTGCCTGAAATTCCCCTGACTTTGCCTGGTCCAAAATCGACTGATCCAATCCTGAGTCAGCTAACAACTCCTTGGCTACATCCAAGGTGATCCATCCTTCAATAGCACAACGGGAAAGGTTGTTGTCTTCCGCTTTCAAGTATTGATTGGGACCGGACCAACCTCCTCTGACAACCGCCCAGGGATATCCCGCGGGACCATCGTCATGTATGATCAATATACCTTCCGCTCCTTGCCTGGCGGCCTCTTCATACTTGTAGGTCCACCGTCCATAGTAGGTCATGGTGTTACCCTTGAAGAAAGATTGATCCTCTGAGCCGTAACCCGGGTCATTGACCATAACCACTACCGTCTTGCCTTCCACATCCAGGCCTTGGTAATCATTCCAGTTATACTCCGGGGCTACGATGCCATATCCCGCAAAGACTATTTCGGAGTCCGTCACCTGTACTTGTTCTTGTACTCGTCGCGTTAGTGCTACAAATTCATCCAAATGGTTGAGTTCCCGAGTACCCTGGGGTCCCTGGATGACCATGGGTCCCCGGGGAGTGGCGTTGATCTCTACTAAAGGCACCTCTTGTTCATAACTAAGGCCATTACCTGGGTCCAATCCCAAATCTTTAAACGCGTTGATCATGTAGTTGACCGTCTGCTCCTCTCCTTCTGTAAATGGCATGCGCCCTTTGAAATCGTCCGAGGCCAATGTTTCGATATGCGCTGCTATACCCGACTCTTCAATTAGTTCAAGGGGTGGTATTTGTTGTTCTTGAGAGGGGTTCTGACATAGACTAAGACCAAGCAGTACCGCAGCACCAGTGCTGTAGAGAAAGTATTTTCTGATCATAATTAAGGTGTAACAATGAGCCGTAAATAAATCTAATTCTGAACGGAAATAAAAGGTTCCTACCTAAAGAAAAATGCCAGCCTTCCGGCTGGCATTGGTTTTACACCTGTTCGCTTATTTCACAGAAGCCTGTTTTAGGCTATAAGTTCTTTGCGTTCATGTAAGCAGAGAGCATGCCAGAAATGAACACAATTATTTAACTCTTTAGTATTCAGGATTTTAAATATTAAGCCAAGATCCATATTGTTTCAATGTGATATACTTACCATCTCATAATGAAACTATACTCTGGGAAAAGGGACCATTTTTAAGTAAAGTCTCACCAAATTTTGCTGAGAAAGCCCCAACTTATAAAACAGGTAAAGTATGAAGTAGGCAAGTTGCAAACGAAAAGGCCCGTTCTGTCGATATTTACGGGCCGAGGTTATGACCTGACTGGGTAATACCACAAATGGTATCTTGCCGCAAGCCCTATCTATAATATCCTGATCTTCAAATATTTTCATGTTTTTATTGAAACCCCCACTTGTATCAAAGATGCGTCGTTCCAGAAACAAACTTTGATCACCGAATCGCAGCAGGGTAAGATTAAAACGGGTAAACCAGCTATTGAACGAGAGAAACCAATGAGGCCAATCAAATTTAAGTCTAAAACAACCTATTCTATATCCACGGGCATGTGCTTCCCATATCTGCTGGGCAAATCCACAGGGCGGTACCGTATCGGCATGCAGAAAGTAGAGTATCTCACCTTGAGCCTGAGCAGCTCCTAAGTTCATTTGTGAAGCTCGCCCCCGCTGCGGACTATGAACCACTAGGGCACCGGCTCCACGGGCTTCAGTTGCAGTGCCATCCTCACTATTTCCATCCACTACGATGATCTCCCGTACCAAAGGGAAAGAAGGGTCCCTCTGGAGGAACCCAATAAGAGGCCCTATGTGTTGCGCTTCATTTAAGGCGGGGATGATAATACTTATCTTCAAAGAGGCTCCACGATTATTTGCTCCAATTCAATCTTAGAAAGTAACTTCAGGGCGCCGGCCTCATATAGACTATCGTATGCTGTTAAGGGAAAATCGGCTGCTACCTGCCGGTAGTTTTCATAATCGGTAAATTTTAGGCCGTTTATTTCCCGTTGGTTGTAGGGCGCCCGAAACCGCTTGCCACCTCCATCTGTGAAGTACAGATAGGCCAGGTAGTCCATAGTGTTGCGCTCTTTATGGATCCAATAAACAAATTGATCCTGAAAATCCTCCCCTCCTCCCTCCTGTTGGAAGGTGACCTCTATTTTATAATAGGGTTCCTCTTTAATCATAACCTCACCTAAGAACTTCTTAACCACCGCGGGATCATTTAATCGATAGGGCAGTAAGGCGAAGTAAGCCACAGAGTTAACCGAACGGGTGTAGGCGGCCGTTTTTTTTACGGTATCGGTAATATCCCGTTCGTTCAGGAATCTTTTGAATCCCTCATTGTTAAGTATGTCCCGGATCTTGCCGGTGCTGTCTTCAAAGTGCCTTTCGTATTGGAACAGTCCGTTTTGGTGACGCAATACATAGTGGCGATCCCTGAAATCAAAGGACACTTGCACATTTTCGTATTGGCTTCCCCCATGAGTTTCGATGGCGGCATCAATGATGGACTGTGCATCCGGAGTTTTCTGACAGGCAACCACTACCCCAAAAACCAGCCAAATAAATATGTTCCCCAAGTATTTCATGCTTTCATAACAAATTGATGAGACAAAAATTCCCCCAGCACCAAACTCTATGCCCAATTTACAGGAAATTAACGGTAGAAAGTACCAGGGAGCTTCAGATCCCGCTCAAACTAGACTCTACAGCAAGTTTCGAGTGTTGTAGTTGTTGAATTTCACGACAGTTGTTTAAAGCGGTTACCGCCATGGTGGTGGTTAATAGTGGATCGTTTTCTTTACTAATGGCACCTACAGGGTTGACGAAACTCCCGTCAGCCCGCTGTTTTTGCCCTAACCAATGAGGGATGGCTGAAACCCAGTCATGATGGTATTGGGCCTGTAGATAGACTTCCGTGCGTACCATAATATGATAATATTGCATAGCCCGGGCCCAGGTTTGTGCTTGTTCATTAAGATGATCCCATTTATCCCATGAGGGGTGCCTTATCAACCACTCCAGGGCATCTTTTGATTCTTCACAACCTGCCCCAAAAACCTGCCAGGCCAGAAACCCATCACAAGTAGCGGTGGGATAGCTCATAAACTGCCCGGTAAGATCCTGTTGGCCTTTGTTGGCTCCTAAAACCACCGGAGAATAATAAAACCCACCGTCATACTCGGCATTTAAAGTATCGATTAACAAGGCCGGCTGGGGTCGTGTTTCCTGGGGATGCTTTTGTAGCAAGTGCAAGAAGTGATGACTTTTACCTTTCAGGGAGTCCATAGTATATCCTGATACCTGCAAAGCTTGCAACACACGACGCGTATGACTAAGGTCTACCTGACCATGTTCACCCCAAGCCAGATCTTCACCAAATCCCCAACCCCCATAGGTGAGGTGGTGGGGCTCGATGCCCCGGTGTTCCGCAAATTGCTGGGAAACCAGGTATTGCTGGAGCTTTTGTATTCGGGGTTGATCCTCCATGCTACCATATCGGCTCAAAACCATCAGTGCATAAGCGGAGCTGTAATTGGGGTATTCCAGTAGGTCCTGATCCGCTTTTCCCAGATGTCCGTATTGGTCAACTTGACGGCGCAAAAAATTTATGGCCTTTTGAATTTTCCTGGGCTTTTTATGATAAATACTGTCTGGTACTTCCATTAAGGCCCACAAGACAAAAGGGGTAAGAGCCTGACCCCCCTTCAACAATGCATGTGTCTCACTATGCCAGGCTCCATCCCTTTGTTGTTGGTCCCACAAGTAGCTGCAAGCATCGGACAATGAAGGCTCCCCCAGCCCCATCGGTCCGCGCTTACAGCCCGTAAGGACCATCATGACCATAACGGTCGAAATTATAAGTGACCTTAAACTCACCTTGCTCCTATCTTTCAGCCACTAACAATTCCTCGTCGAGTTGCGTGGTGAGGGTTAATAATGCAGCCGCGGTACAAAATACCGGACTGGTGATGCAATGATGTCCACTCCAACTGCCATCATTGTTCTGTATCTTGGATAAACGGTCACCCATGCCGGTGTCCCATTCATTCCAAGCGTCTCCGCCGGTAATGATCAAGGATTCGCTGGTAAGCATATAACTTAAAAACTCCTCGCCGCCGTTGTTGCCAAAACCAGCCAGCACGCTTTCATCTTGTAATTGGCGGGTGGTGGTGCGGTTCTTCTCATAGGCTTCCGCCAGGTACTCTGCTTCATCCTCAGACATCTGCAGTTCCTTTAGTGTCTCCTTGGAGACCGTGGCACCGCGCTGTAATCGGCCTTCCTTGCGGGCTTTTTCCACCATTTGTTCCGCTTTACGGGCATCCCGGGCAGTGGCCCTTTGATTACCGGCAATGGTGTACAACTGGATTCCAGCGGCATCCTCGGTTTTAACAGCAGGCGCTGCACTTCCGGATACCACCACGTTGTCCGTCTGGTATTTTTTGGCCTTGTTGAATACGGCATCATCGGTATCAAGGCCTTGTACCCTCGCGCTCTCCAGAGCATTGAAAGCAGCGGCAGATTGCAATACTCCTGCCCATCCACCTCCGGACCAACCACCGTTCCCTTGTTGACTCATCTCAAGTTTCCGGATACAAGTTTGCAGGGATCGTTTAATGGACGACTCCAGAGCATCTCCCTTGGCTTCAGATAATACCCGGCCCAGAAATTGAGCAGCAATGGCCACATCGATGTTCTGTCCCAGCTTTACTTGCGGTTGTGTACCTTGTATCTCCGTAATTTGGGCGCTGTTATAATCACTGCCGTCTACTACTCCCATCAGGTATTTCGCGGCCTTCCTAACCTGTTGGCGGTAGGGTCCACTTTTAAGATCACTGCCGGCTCTTATCAAAGCCAGACCGGCAAAGGCTGTAGTAGCAGGATCACCGGCTACTGCTCCCGGATCCCGGATATCTTGATGGGCATGACTGCCGGCACCCCAGGAGCCATCCTCCTGTTGAGCGGCAGCCAACCAGGCCAAACCTCTATTCACCACTGCATCCTGGTCATCCACTTGGATATCGCTGGGGTTCCAAGCGGGAACAGCAGCCAGAATGATCCAGCATACACCAACAACACTTAAAATCTTTATTCGCTTCATGTTCATGTTTGTTTTAGTTCTCATTTTAGTTTTTTGCCAATAGCTCACCTGATTGAATCAGCCGGATGAATTCCGCGCGATAACCTTCCCGGTCTTCTCCCTGGGCGGAACGGGCCCACTGCTCTACTAAATGATAGTTGGCCTTACCTTTAAACTCAGAGTCTCGTAATAACATACCGAAACCGGCCACCGCAGCACTCCACCTGAAATTATCTGAGGTTTTACCCCATTTGGTTACGTTGGTGGAAACCTCATGTACGATTAATTGACTCCTAGTACCTTTCGGCTGCTTGTATCGCAGTTTCAGGGTCATCAGGTCCTTGGATTTAACCGCATTCTGCTTTATGGACTGGTTTTGATATTTCAATTCGTCCACCGACTTGATATAAGGGGACTCACCCTGATAATCAGCTGGGATAATTTCATAGAGCGCGGTTACCGTATGTCCGGAACCCAGCTCGCCTGCGTCCTTTTTATCGTCATTAAAGTCTTCATCCTGCAGCATGCGATTTTCATAACCCAGCAGACGGTAGGCTTTGACCTGTGCTGGGTTGAATTCAATTTGAAGTTTTACGTCTTTGGCGATGGTAAACAACGTACCGCCAAACTCGCTGACCAATACTTTTTTGGCTTCCAGGGCATTGTCGATATAGGCATAATTACCATTGCCCTTATCTGCTAAGATCTCCATTTTCGAATCCTTGTAATTACCCATGCCAAATCCCAGAACCGTTAAGAAGACTCCTTTTTCCCGCTCTTTCTCGATAAGGCGCTCCATCTCCGCATTGCTGGAAGCTCCAATATTAAAGTCCCCATCAGTGGCCAGGATCACCCGGTTGTTTCCATTGGAGACAAATTGTTCTTCGGCTAACTTGTAGGCTAGTTTTATTCCGGCGCCCCCTGCGGTAGATCCTCCGGCCTGTAGTTTCTCCAAGGCATTCATAATAGTCTGTTGCCGATCGCCGGTGGTGGGTGACAATACCACGCCTGCCGCCCCCGCATATACTACTATGGAAACTTTGTCCTGAGCTCTTAACTGCTTGGTCAGCATTTTAAAAGCGGTTTTCAGCAAACCCAGTTTGTTGGGGGAGTTCATAGAACCGGAAACATCAATCAAAAACACCAGATTACTGGCCGGCAGATTATCCATAGGGATCTTCTTGCCCTGTAAACCGATATGCAATAGGTAGTGGCCCTCGTTCCAGGGTGCTGTTGACAACTCTGTATTCACAGAGAAAGGATGCTCTGATGAAGGTTGTTTATAGTCATAACTGAAATAATTCACCAATTCCTCAATGCGTACGGCATCTTTAGGCGGGTTTTGGCCCTGTTGCAAGAATCGTCGCATATTGCTGTAAGAAGCAGCATCCACATCAATGGAAAAGGTGGATAGCGGCTGCTTGGTAGGTTCCAAAAAACCATTTTCGCGAATAGTCGCGTATTCCTCGGTGTTGAATGGTTGGGGTTGCCGGTCGTAAGGTTGAGAATATCCGTAACTCGCGTCATTGGCCGGCGCCATTCTATTCATCCTTTTGGCTCCCCGGACTCTAACGCTATTAGCTTTTCCTGACAAGGATTTTCTTTCCATTTCAGGGGCTTCCTCATCAGAATACACGATCTCACTCAACCCAGCCACATCAGTAGCTAAGCGCACGTCAATAACCCTTTTCTTTCCCACTGTGATCTCTTTGTTCTGGTATCCGACAGTACTGAAAATCAGAGTAACCCCCTCTGACGGTACCGTCAGGCTATATTTCCCGCTAATGTCCGTAACAGCGCCTGTGGTGGTACCCTTAATCAATACATTAACTCCGGGGAGTGCGTAGTTGTCGTCTTGGCTGTAAACAGTTCCGCTGATGGTGATGGAATTGGAAGTTGGTGTCCAGGCCATCAGCAGCAGCATCCATATAGTGATCATAATTTGTTTCATGATGATTGCTTTTTTATCTGTAGGATGCAGGCTTCAGGGATATTCCATAAATAGCCGTTACTTTTTTTTATTTTGGGGATTACATTGTCAGACGGCCGCCACCTCAGTAACTTAAAGAGATGTTTCTTCACTCCCACTCGTCCATTACCAAACTTGATGACGGGGAATTGCTATCTAAATACCGTGATTCTCAGGATCTTCAGGTGTTGGGAGTGCTGTACCATCGGTATATGCACTTAGCTTACGGTGTCTGCCTGAAATACCTGAAACATGAGGAAGACAGCAAGGACGCGGTCATGCAGATCTTCGAAAAACTCATCACTGCGGTCAACCAACAAGACATCGAAAATTTCAAATCCTGGCTGTATGTGGTTACTAAAAATCACTGTCTGATGGAGCTTCGCCAACGCAAGAAAGAACAAGAACTAAAAGAAAATGCCCAGGCAGTTATGGAAATAGCCGGAGCTCCGCATCCTAATGGTGAAGAAAAAAAAGCGGAGTTAGCCCGGGCCTTATTAAATTTACCTGAGCATCAAAAAACATGTCTGGAACTGTTCTATTACCAGAATAAAAGCTATCAGGAAATTGCCCGGGAAACCGGATACGAATTAAAAAAAGTAAAAAGTTATATTCAAAACGGTAAAAGAAAATTGAAAGGGCTGATAAACCGTGAGTGAATTTGAATCATATAAAAAGGGGCCTTTAACCCATCTGACCCCAGAGCTTATGCAAGCTTACTTGCAGGGCACCCTGCCGCATGATCTGCGGTTGCGGGTGCAAGCTTACCTGGATGAAAATCCCTTCGAAGCTGAGGCTATAGAAGGTCTGGCGGCAGTCCAAGACAACTTGACCGGGGATTTACAAGACCTAGAAAGCCGATTGAATAAAAAGGTTGCTCCCCCAACAGGCCGTTCCACCAGGATATGGTGGCGAATGGCTGCCGTGATTCTACTATTGGCGTTATCGGGGGTGGTGGTGTATTACTTCACCCCCGAAACCAGTTCAGGTGAGGAACTGGCGGTCGAGCAGGAACTGGTAGAGGACCAACCGGAACCACCTGCTTCCGAGCCGGAATCTGCTTTTGGTCAAACTAACGAATCTGCTACTCTTGATGCCGGTGATACTGGACGCTCGCCATCCCAGGAGGCAGAAGCCCAGATTTCCAAAAACCGTGACCGTGACGAAACTGCTCCGTCGCCTGAGGTTACCATAGATAAAAGCAGCACCTTAGCAGAAAGTAAAATCGAAGAAAAGTTAGCAGACGATGATTTAGGGAGCGATGCCGTCCTAGCCGATGCCGCTGCAGAGGTTGAATATGATACGGAGGAGGAGTTGGAAGCTGTTCCTGCCGAACGCAGTGCAGTACCCCAAAAAGTATCGGGCAAGTCCCAACCCTATAAGAAAGACGGCTACCTCAATTTGGGAGAAACCGCACAAATCCCCTATGAATTCAAAGTGGTAGTAGGCAAGGTGACCAGCTACCAAACCGGCAGTCCGGTGGCTGGGGCCAATGTGGCCATTAAAGGAACCGATATCAATACTTATTCCGACCAGAACGGCTTCTTTCATTTTGAAGCGCCCCTGGATGCTCAATCGTTGGTCAGCACCAATGCGGGATTCACTAGCAGTGAAGTAACCATAAGCGCAAAGGCCCAAATTGATGTGGTGATGAACGAAAATGCACCTGTTTCCCAAGCTACGGGTAACAAAGCCAAAGAAATACGTAAAAAGGAGCCCGCCAGGAAATGGTCCTCAGAAGATGAGGGAGCCGCGTTGTCCCGTACCGTCACCGTACTTCCCCAAGCTCAGCCACCCACCGACATGGCTCGTTTTCTACGGGAAAACACTCAATATCCCCAACGCGCAGAGGAACTGGGTATAGAAGGTGATGTGGTGGTATCTTTTACAGTATTGGCCGATGGATCATTAAGCGACTTCAAGATCTTAAAGAACCTGGGGTTCGGCTGTGATGAGGAAGCCGTAAAAGTCTTACAAAATGGCCCCCGCTGGACACCCGCAGAATTGAATGGAAAAACCCTTCCATCCCAAGGACAATTCTCCATTACCTTCCCTCCTGCCGCTCAATAATAGCAGACTATTAAATTGAACTTTTTACGGTTTTTTTATTAATGATTGTAGATTTTTTTCCCTAAAACCGCCAGAATTTCATTATATTGAAGCCTGGTGAAATAACACGTTGGATGGACATACAACTTTTGCCGGAATGGGTTGGAATTAAGCGCAGGGACGAATCTTCTCTTCTCCAAAAATATCGCCACTCCAAGGATCTCACTTACTTGTTGGAGCTGTACGAACCCTATATGTATCTGGTCTACGGTCTAGCTTATAAAATCGTAAAAGAACCCAATCAGAGTCAGGAGATTGTCTATAGTATATTCAAGAAATTAATTAAGGAGGTACCAAAACAGGAAATACGCGTTTTCAGCTCGTGGCTTTATGCCCTAACCAGGGATTTTTGCTTCACCTGGCGATCGCGTACCCGTGCCAAGAAGGACGAATTTGTGGCTTTAGGCAGTGATACCCGAACCCCAATTACCTTTTACGACAAGGATGATGAATCCTTTGAAGAAGAGATCGGCCAGCTGGAAAATGAAATAAGGAACCTGAAAAGCGAGCAGGAAAGATGTCTCAATCTGTTCTTTAAAGAACAGAAATGTTTCCAGGAGATCGCGGAAATTACCGGCTGGGATATTCTATTGATAAAACGGCATATCAGGAACGCTAAAAAGAGTATCAACGTATATCAGGAATAGTCATCAAAGGTAAATTGCCACATAACACTTGCAACCGGCACCTTACCCAGGAATTGAGCAAACAATACCTGAGCGGAAACCTAACCCCTCACGAGATGTACTTGGTGGAAGATCGGTTGCTGGAGAGCGATTTCTTCTTTGAAGCTATGGAGGGTCTGGAACAAATGCCGTGGGACCGTTGTCAGCAAGCCGTTGATGAGGCTTCCAATGCCATCCATGAAAACTTTAAGATCAAGAAGCGTTCCCGGTTTTCTCAAAATCAAATCATAATGGCCGCCGTGGCGCTTATTGCTTTTGGGCTAGGGACATTCTGGATCATCAACAGCAATTCAGGCAAGCCTATGGACCTGTCAACCGAATCCAACACCCAGGGGGAAACAGAGGTTATTGAAAAAGGGAATTCGCAAGAAGATGAAGGGGAAATTCAGGCTGTTGACAGCAGCTCTACGTCACCTTCGTCATCCATTGATTCCAATCCCCCAGCACAGGTTGAAAATGAAACTAATGGGCAAAGCTCCGGGCCTCCTCAGAGCACCCCAAGCGCCGAGACGGCAGTTAGTGGTCCTGTCGCGGTAGGGCGTATCGTAGACACCCGAGGGGATGCCCTGGAGGGTATTTTGGTGAGTGCCTCCGGGGTAAAGGACTACACCGATGAAAGCGGATACTACGCTTTGAGAATTGCACCCGGCACTACCACCATTATACTTGAACATCCCGATTTTAATCTGCCATTTGAAGTAGATACCAGTGAAAATTGGGAAATTGTGGTGGACGTTGAACAAAAGGAGATCATCGAGAAGTACCCAATTAATACCGGAAATCGATTTAAGTGATGAAAGTCTCATGGTTAATTATTGCTGTTTATTGCATGACCTGGTCCTTACAAGCGCAGAACGCCCAGGACCTGGAAGGAATATGGTTGCGGGGCGACAAGAAAAACTATAAGGTGGAGATGTATCCCTGTGGTGACGAGCATTGCGGTAAGATCATTTGGCTTAAAGATCCTAATGATGAACATGGTAATCCAAGGACTGATATCAACAATCGTGATCCCTCAAAAAGGGGACAGCCCTTACTGGGCCTGGACGTGCTTATTGGATTCAAGTTCGATGGCAAAGCCTGGAAGGGAGGGAAGATCTACAGCTTCAACCGAGGCAAGTATTATGATGCACAAATAAAGATGAAAGAGGAAAAACTGTACCTCACCGTTTCAATACTGTTTTTTTCCAAGACCTATACCTGGATAAAACCGGAATAACATGGATGGTGTTCTAGATTTTTTGGCACAAATCCCCTGGTGGGGTTATGGGGTTTTGGTGTTGCTACTCATTGCTCTCAAGGATGTTTTCAATAAGGAGCATACCATCAAACATAATTTCCCGATAATAGGACACCTAAGGTATCTGCTAGAATCTATCGGGCCGGAACTGCGACAGTATATCGTAGCCAACAACAGGGAAGAACTTCCCTTCAATCGCCGCCAGCGCTCCTGGATCTATGCTTCATCCAAGCAGGAAAACAATTATCAGGGATTTGGTACGGATCAAGACCAGCATATGCCGGGATTTGT
>CAJIBY010000624.1_pt1 | contig 13713 bp, 11 predicted proteins | sample 9199461 | NCBI WGS metagenome assembly CAJIBY01 (sample SAMEA7708316, study PRJEB35096) | sediment metagenome | biome: marine neritic benthic zone biome [ENVO:01000025]; feature: sediment [ENVO:00002007]; material: shallow marine sediment [ENVO:03000034] sea grass bed [ENVO_01000059] ... | reverse complement strand
CTAGCGGCGTAGGTCAAACTTCCCGGGTCGATGCTCTCAAGCAGGCTATCGAAAAGGCAAAAAGCTTTGACTTCGACTTACAGGGAGCTGTCATGGCTTCTGATGCTTTCTTCCCTTTTCCTGATTGTGTAGAGATCGCCGGAACCGCGGGGATCACTGCCATAGTACAGCCAGGTGGTTCCATCCGGGATCAGGATTCTGTCGATAGCTGTAACAGGCAGAATATCAGTATGGTATTCACGGGAGTACGGCATTTTAAGCATTAAAAAAGCCAACATAAATAGTATTTTTAGTAAACAAATTTGTAAATTCCTGCGATTTAAGGAACTTTTTTTAGGATTATACTAACAAATGGGATTTCTTGATTTTTTTACCAGTGATATAGCTATTGATCTGGGAACTGCCAATACTCTGATCATTAAGAAGGAAAAAATTGTTCTGGATGAACCCTCGATTATTGCGATGGACAAATCTACCAATAAGGTATTGGCTATTGGCCGCGAAGCCATGCAAATGCATGAAAAAACTCATGAAAATATCAAAACCATTCGGCCTTTAAAGGATGGAGTAATAGCTGACTTCCACGCTGCCGAGCATATGATCAGAGGAATGATCAAAATGATCGACAATAACAAAAAGCGTTTGTTCCCCGCTAGCCATCGAATGGTAATCTGTATTCCTTCAGGCATCACGGAAGTGGAGAAAAGAGCGGTAAGGGACTCGGCGGAACACGCCGGTGGCAAGGAGGTTTACATGATTCAGGAACCCCTGGCAGCAGCTATCGGAATCGGTATCGATATTGAACAGCCCATAGGTTCTATGATCGTGGATATTGGGGGTGGAACTACTGAAATTGCCGTGATCGCTTTGTCTGGTATCGTAGCTGATCAATCCATTAGAATTGCCGGAGACACCTTCAACAAAGACATTTTGGACTATATGCGCCGACAGCACAACCTGTTGATTGGTGAACGCTCCGCCGAAAAGATTAAGATAGAGGTAGGTTCAGCTCTCACGGAGCTGGACGAGGCTCCGGACGATTACGAGATCAGGGGGCGCGATCTTATGACCGGGATACCCAAAGTAATCAAGATATCCTACTCCGAAATTGCATTTGCCATTGATAAATCCGTTTCTAAGATAGAAGAAGCAGTGCTGCGGGCCCTGGAAATATCTCCTCCCGAGCTATCAGCGGATATCTATGACAATGGTATACACCTTACCGGAGGAGGAGCTTTACTCCGGGGGCTGGACAAACGATTGGCTTTAAAAACTAAATTGCCAATCCACGTGGCTGAAGATCCCCTTAGAGCAGTGGTTAGAGGTACTGGGATAGCCTTGAAAAATTTGGGATCTTTTAAAGCAGTCCTTATGACCTAAGGCTATTAGATGCTCAGATTATTTCAGTTCGTAGTTAGATACCAGGCGTTTTTCCTGTTCCTGCTGTTGGAAGTTCTTTGTGCCTGGTTGATCATTCGCAACAATCGTTATCAAAACGCGGCTTTTTTTAATTCCTCTAATAAGATTGCCGGTACCGTTCTGAATCTAAACCAAAACATTACCAGTTATTTTGATCTTAGGCAGGTCAATGACCAGCTAATGGATGAGAATGCCAACCTGCAATCTGAATTGGCGCATTTGAAAAATCGCCTGGTCCAGCAAGACCAAAGGAGTTTCCGTGAATTAAACAAGATCAATAATTACAGCTTCACCACCGCGAAAGTGGTAAACAACAGCACTCGTCGCGCTGCCAACTACCTTACCATCGACAAAGGGTCTGATGACAACATAAAGCCGGGCATGGCAGTTATTGGCAACGAAGGGATAGTGGGTAAGATCAAAGCTTCATCAGGAAATTTCTCCACCGTGATATCCCTGTTACATCCCGATGTGCTTACGTCCTGTGTTTTGGTAAAATCCAATACTGTATGTACCGTAAAATGGGACGGCCGCGATCCCAGCAAAGCCCGGGTCCTGTACGTACCCCGACATGTACAGGTGGCAGTGGGAGACAGTGTAGTGACATCAGGGTTCAATGCAGTGTTCCCTTCGGGCATTCCGGTGGGAGTTGTCACTGAACTGGATATTAAGCCTGAAAGCACATTCTACGATATTGAGATCAACTTTAGTTCCAAATTCGAGCAATTATCCTATGTATTTGTAGTAGGCAACCAGCTGAAAATAGAAAAGGACTCCCTGGAAAATAATCTGCAGCCCTAATCATGAACAATCAAAATATTCCAGGTTTAATTATTTCGTTCTTTGTTTACCTGATACTGCAGGTTTTACTGGTGCGAAATCTGGTTTTGTTCGACGTGGCATTTTGTTATGTATATGTGGCTTTTATTTTGCTAATCCCCTTCGATACCGGACGTATCATACTGATGTTGTTGGGATTTCTTTGCGGCTTTGTAGTGGACATTTTTTACGACACACTGGGAATACATGCCTTTGCCTGTGTGTTCATTGCTTTTATTAAACCGCTATGGACCAATACAATACCCCCTAGAGGCGGTTACGAAATGGGTATGAAACCTACCATAAAATTAATGGGGTTCAGCTGGTTCCTAACTTATGGATTGCCTCTGATCTTTTTACATCATCTGGCGATTTTCTTCATAGAGGCCGGAGGCATGCACTTATTTGGTTTTACTATCGTTAAAGTAATATTTAGCAGTATTTTAACTTTTATTGTAGTGGTGATTCTACAATATTTGTTTTACCAAAGCAGGCGAAGCCTATGAAAGACAATCGGTCCTACGCAATACGGTTTACCTTTGTCATTATCGGGTGTATTTTTCTGATCAAGCTGTTTTTTATTCAGGTACTTGATGAGAACTATCAACTTGCTGCGGAAAACAACGTAATGCAAAGGTTGGTGGACTATCCCTACCGGGGGCTGGTCTACGACCGCAATAACAAACTGATCGTTTACAACAACCCGGTATACGATCTGATGGTGGTGCCGCGAGAAGTGACCGTCACCGACAAAACCGAGCTTTGTGAAAGACTGGACATCACCCCTGATGAGTTTGATAAAAAACTTACTACTGCCCAGGAATATAGCTGGTACAGACCATCAATCTTTTTAAAACAGTTATCCAACCAGGATTTTGCCGGTTTACAGGATTTACTGGTGGACTATCCGGGATTTTATATAATTCCTCGAACGGTGCGAGCTTATCCCTACGGAGGAATGGCCAACGCATTGGGATACATCGGCGAAATCAGTAAAGGTCAACTGGAACGCGATACTTCCAACTATTATAGACAAGGGGATTATATTGGAATCAGCGGTCTCGAGTCCAAATATGAAGAACCCCTGCGAGGTAACAGAGGCGTTAAATATCGAATGGTCAACGTTAGGGGCTTGGAGAAAGGCTCCTTCAAGAACGGACGTATGGACACCTTGCCCCAAATTGGTGAGAACCTTATGAGTACCATCGATATTGACCTGCAGGAGTACGGAGAAACCTTAATGGAAGGAAAAGTCGGAAGCATAGTGGCTATAGAACCCACGTCCGGAGAGATCCTAAGCTTTGTCTCCGCGCCTTCGTACGATCCCAATTTATTGACGGGCAGGAATTACAGCAAGTACTTCAGCGAATTACAAAGGGATACCTTAAAACCTCTTTACAACCGGCCTCTTATGGCCATGTACCGGCCTGGTTCTATTTTTAAGATCGTGCAAGCATTGGTTGCCCTGGAAGAAGGAGTTATTCAAGAATCCACCCGGTTGCGATGCAACCGCAATATTATTGGCTGTCATGGTCCGCACAGATATGAAAACCTCCAAGGAGCCATTACCCATTCATGCAATCCCTACTTTGTTCAAGTGTCTCGAAAAATGATTAACCAGGGAGATTCAGAAGATACTTATGAAGATACCCGTATCGGGCTGGAAAGATGGCGCCAGCACGTAGCCAGCTTCGGCTTGGGGGCTCCCATAGGTATCGACCTTCCTAATGAAAAAGGGGGCATGATCCCCAATGTGGATTACTACGACCGGGCCTACAACAGCACCAATTGGAAATTTTCGAACATACAATCCATAGCCATCGGAGAGGGCGAAAACCTTGTAGTACCATTGCAAATGGCTAATTTTGCGGCCATAGTAGCCAATAGGGGTTATTATTTTAAACCTCACCTGATCAAATCCATAGGTGAAAGTGGCCAGCCTTTACCGGAATACCAGGTCAAGCATTATACCACGGTCGATTCACAATACTTCAACGTAGCTGTTGAAGCCATGGCTGAAGTAGTACGCAGTGGGACCGGTCAATACCGCGCCAAACTGGCCGATATTGAGGTCTGCGGTAAAACAGGTACCGTGCAAAACAATAACCGTCCGGATCACTCAGTATTCATAGCTTTTGCCCCCAAGGACGACCCAAAGATCGCCTTGTCCGTTTACGTGGAGAATGGTGGCCAAGGTGCCCGGGCTGCAGCTGGTATTGCCGGATTGATGATAGAAAAGTATTTGAAAGGGTGCACAGAACGCACCCATATGGAAGACTATATTCTAAAAGGAGATTTTATCTATTGAAACGTGGTGAAGACGTAAAAGCCAGTAAGCTGGATTGGGTTACCATACTGATCGTAGCTATTTTAGCCATTGCTGGATGGCTGAACATCTATGCCGTGGTGTATGACAGCCAGGTAGATCAAAATATATTTGATATCACCCAAAATTCCGGAAAGCAACTGTTGTGGATGGGTATATCCGTGATTGCGGTTTCACTAATCATGATCATGGATTTCCGGTTCTTCGATTCTTTTGCCTTTGGTTTTTACGGGGTGGTAATTTCCCTGCTCATCGGCGTGCTGCTGCTGGGTACTGTAGTAAGTGGTTCCAAATCCTGGTTCGAATTTGGTTTTGTACGTTTTCAGCCCGCTGAATTCGCAAAATTCGCCACTGCCTTAGCCATCGCCAAGTACCTCAGTAAGTCCCAGATCAAACTGGATAATCTCAAGACTATTGCCGTTTTGGCGATGATGGTAGGAATACCTGCTGCCCTGATCATATTGCAAGGCGATACCGGGTCGGCCCTGGTATTCGGAGCTTTTGTTTTGGTTCTTTACCGGGAAGGGCTGTCACCGGTGATCGTTTTGATAGGCTTGATTGCCGTGGCCCTGTTTGTACTGACTCTGCTATTCGGGCCTACGGTGTTGATCGGAGCATTAACATTAACGGGTGTGGCGGTATTTCTATATTGGCTGATCACCAGGAAGGTGACACCCAAAAGGATATGGACCCTGTTATTTGTGGTATTGATCCCCACTGCAGTTATTCTAAGTGTGAACTGGGTGGTTACAGACCTAATGCAGCCTCATCAACAAAACCGGGTTAAGGCATTCGTAAATCCTGAAGCTGATCCTCTAGGTTACGGCTATAATGTGACACAGTCAAAGATCGCAATAGGATCCGGGGGATTCTTTGGTAAAGGCTTTCTGGAGGGCACCCAAACCAAATTTGATTTTGTCCCGGAACAAAGCACTGATTTCATATTCTGCACCATTGGTGAAGAGCACGGCTGGCTGGGCAGCTTTATTCTGATCGCCCTTTTTGTAACCTTGTTATTGAGGATTGTGTTTATAGCAGAGCGACAGAAATCAAAGTTTAGCAGGGTCTACGGCTATGGGGTGGCCGCTATTCTTTTTTTCCATTTTATGGTCAATATCGGAATGACCATCGGGTTGTTTCCCGTAATCGGTATACCGCTGCCCTTCTTTAGTTATGGGGGTTCTTCATTACTGGCCTTTTCCGTTTTGATCTTTATTCTGCTTAAAATGGATGCTCACCGCATGCAGATGCTAGTACGTTAGAATCTTCTGGAAACCAAATCCATTAATTCCTTCACCGCGGGGCTTTCCATATCCCAATTAGAGCGTTCGGAAGAGTCTGCATCCAGGATCTTCACAGCTTCAACGTAGGTATTGCATCCTTCTATTTTGTCCATCACCTTGCCAAATTCCTCGGAATTGCCGGCATAAAGTTCGTTGACGAACATAAACTTCTGATTTAAGGTCAAACTTTGTTGGATGTTGTCCACTTTTTTGTTCAAATGCTGATCGGCCAGAGTGGTTTGCTCTTTTTGAAGCTTGTCGTTAAGTGAGACCACTTCTTTACTAAATTGATCGTTGACATTTTTGGTCCCGTTGGACTCCGATGGAGAGGAACTGCTTGAGGTTGTTTCAGCTTTCCACAAGCTGGCCATTTGCAAAGAAACTATCTTGGAAAATTCTTCTACGTTGGGATCTACATCTTGCCAGCGATCGGTCCAAGAATCCAACTTGGAGGTTAATAGTTGATGGTAGTGAGAGGCGGAAATATTCTCTGCGTCTTTTTCCTTTACATTATCGATTATCTCCTGAAGTAAACCTTGATTTATTTTCACAAATCGTTTCAGCTTGGCTAATTCCTTGATTTTAAGTTGATCCGTTTGATCAGGCCATAGGAAATATTCAAAATAATAGGCTGGTTCAAAAACCTGATACATGGTTTCTTCCACTGCTTGCTGGAGCAATGGACGCAGGCTGCCTTTATCTAGCTGTATGTGACGCGACAGCACATCCATAAAATTTCGAAGCGCTGTCTGCACAGCAGTAGCTGAATAATCAAAATATGGGCTCTGCAGTTTCGACACCTCAGCCTCCCATTGCAGGAATATATTTTTAAGCAGATTATAGTTTATTTGAGCTGGCGTACAGAGATTGGTAAGGTCCTTCCCCTCCAGGTTAGGGCTGTCCTTAAAGGCCATTTCCAGAATGTTATTGGTGTAGGATACACTATAGGATTTCAAATAGTCCCGATTAATTTTGCCTTCCATATCATTTGTATTACTCACGCCTAGTTTTATCCTAATTCATTGATTATGAGGGCTAGGATGCGTTTTTTTGTAAAATTAAGGATTATGCGCTGAATCATAACTTAAAAATCTTAAAATAGCATGATTCGGACCCCTAATAATAACTTCACTAAGGTTCTAAATATTATTCAGTAAAGCAATATTGATAGGTTACCTGCCCTTGAGGAAGTAAATCCATAGTGCATTTAATAAATTTGTGAAAAAACTGTTTTCATAGAAAGCTTAAATAGCTGGTTGTAAAGTATGTTCATTGAACCGCATATCGGACAGGCATCCCAGACCGGGAGCAGCTCACCCGGCTGGATAGAGGTGATTTGCGGATCCATGTTCTCCGGAAAAACCGAAGAGCTGATCCGTAGATTGAACAGAGCCATTATCGCTCGTCAAAGAGTAGAAATATTTAAGCCTAATATCGATACCCGTTATCACGACGACCACGTGGTGTCCCACAATGAATCCCGTATTCGCTCTACAGCAGTGGGATTTGCTCAAGATATTTTGCTTTTGGCGGGAAATTGTGATGTAGTAGGTATTGATGAAGTTCAGTTTTTCGATGATCAGATAGTGGAGGTTTGTCAAAAGCTGGCGAATTCAGGCAAGCGGATCATAGCCGCTGGGCTGGATATGGACTTTCAAGGGGGTCCTTTTGGTCCCATGCCGGCCTTAATGGCTATTGCAGAATATGTGACCAAAGTGCATGCCATATGCGTCCAGTGTGGGGGCATAGCTTCATTTAGCTATCGGATTGACCCGGCCCGTGAACAGGTTGTGGTGGGTGAACGAGAAGCATACGAGGCCCGCTGTCGCCATTGTTTCATTCAGGGGAGCGATCTTAATAACTCATGATGATCCGATCTTTGGTGTTAATTATACTTTCCTCCTTGGCTGCACAAGCTCAGGAGAACATTCCTATTGGCACTTGGCGTACTCATTTTGGTTTTCGTGATGCCCATAGTGTGGCCACTACTGAAAACGGGGCATTCTGCGCAGGTAATAACAACTTGTTTTTTCTTGATTTGCAGGACAACAGTTTGAATCGCCTTAGTAAAGTGGATGGCCTAAGTGAATCTCTGATCAGCACTATTGCCTACGACAACAATAGTTCAACTTTGATCGTGGCTTATGATAATGGTACTGTGGACCTCCTTAAGGACCAGACCATTGTGGAGATAGCTGCCATATCCCAAGCCCCGTTCTCCAGCTCCAAGCGTATTAATCATATTGCTATTCACAATGGCATTGCTTATCTGTCAGCACCCTTCGGGGTAGCTGTATTGGATCTGGAAAAGCAAGAAATTCGCGAAGCCTATACGAATATCGGCCAGGATGGTGAGGCGGTTCAAGTGGCATATAGTTCGGTTTATCAAGATTCTTTGTTTCTGGCAACCGAAGAAGGTGTGATAGCCGGATGGTTGGATCCCAGCATCAATTTGCTGGATTTTACTAATTGGAGAAGATACACGCCCGCTCAGGGGATTCCGGAGCTGCCCATTTCAGCAGTGGCGGTTTTCAATGGACAGGTATGGGCCTCTATAAACTCCGACGGGTTTTATCTTTACAATGGGATGGACTGGGCACGGCTCGACTATGATTTATCAGTTTCCGTTAATGCTATGACCGCCGGAGGCAGCGATTTATTAGTAACACTTCCTGATAATTTGCTGAACTTCGATAAGGACTTGCAAAACACCACTATTGCAGATCCCCTATTTGGCCACCCCCAAATGGCATTGAATGATAGTCGAGGACTTTGGGTTGCGGATAGTGTTAACGGACTGGTGACCTCAGTGAGTGGTAGTTTAACCAGTGTATTTCCCTCGGGGCCATTCTCCGATAGCCTGGCTAGTATTCATTATTTCGACCATACCACCATAGCCCTGCCACCGGGGTACGATCCTTTGCGTCGACCATTGGTCACTTTCTTGGGGATGAATCAGTTCCGGAATGGCGTATGGCAAAGTTTCAACAGTTCTAATGAAATTAATACCAATACCTTCCCTGCGGTAAGAGATCTGGTGGACTTCACTTTTGATGGTGACAGACAGCGCTACTATTTCGCGTCATACGGGGAAGGTATACTGGAATGGTCTCCACAAGACGGCTCTTTTCAATTGTTGGATGAAACCTCCGCGGGCAGTACGTTGATCAATAGTTCTCCGGGCACCCGCAATGTCAGGGTCTCTTCGGTATACCTTGGAAGCGATGGTACGATTTGGGCTACGAACTACGGCAATCCGGAGCCCTTGCATCAGTACGACCCCGCCGATGGCAGTTGGAGGTCATTAAATACACCCTTTATCGCCGCCCGCTATCCACTGGATATTCAGGAAGCTGACAACGGAGACTTCTGGCTGCGTCTTGATCCGCTTAACGGAGGGGGCATTTTGGTGATTGAACCTCAAAGTGGGCTTCAAAAACATTTGATCGATTTGGACGGACTAGGAGGGTTGCCCACTCGCGATGTTTTGGACCTGGCCATAGACCGAGACGGACAGGTCTGGGTGGGCACCAAAGAAGGAGTAGTATTATTTCCCTTTCCGTTCGACATACTGGAGCGCAACGACGTGAACGCCAGCTTGGTGATTATCGATGGCCGTCCATTACTGCGCGACGAGGCGGTCAATTGCATTGCTGTGGACGGAGGAAATCGCAAGTGGATGGGCACTGACAGCGGATTGTGGCTGTTCAGCGCCTTGGGAGATAGTGTGATCTATAATTTTACGGCCGAAAACAGCCCACTTCCGGACAATCGCATCATTGACGTATCCATTGATGAAGAAAGCGGTGAGGTCTTTATCATTACACAGGGGGGGCTGGTTTCCTTCAGAGGAACGGCCAGTACCGGCAGACGTCAACACAATAATGTTGCTATTTTCCCTAATCCGGTAACAAAAGACTTTAACGGAACTGTAGGGATTTCAGGGTTAACTAATAATGCTATCGTTAAAATTGCTGATATCACCGGAAAATTGGTTACGGAATTGCGGGCTCAGGGAGGAACCGCTGTTTGGGACGTGGCAGATTTTCAGGGAAGAAGGGTTTCATCAGGAGTGTATTTACTCTATAGCAGTAGTGCCGACGGTGAGGAAACATTTATTGGTAAAATAGCGGTAATGAATTGATATGGTATTTAAAACGCGTGGCTTGGTATTAAGATTTATCCGCTACCGGGAAACATCCATCATAGTAAGCATTTATACAGAGGCTTTTGGAATTCAAAGTTACCTGGTCAACAGCGTGCGTTCCGCACGGAGTAAAAAAACCAAGATAGCGCTATACCAGCCCCTGACGCTTTTGGATCTGGTAGTTTACCACCGTGAAAAAAGTCAGCTTCAAAGGATTTCCGAAGCCAAATGCGCCTACCCGTTCGTCTCCATACCACTGGATCATAAAAAAGCAGCCATAAGCTTATTCCTGGTAGAAGTTCTGAGCAAGACCTTGAAGGTTCAAATGGAAAACCAATCCTTATTTGAGTTCTTATGGGAATCAGTAAAGTACTTCGATCGAGATCCAGTTGTGGTGGAAAATTTCCATCTGATCTTTCTCCAGAGATTGAGCCACTATTTAGGGTTTGGGGCGCATAACGTTGCCGAAATTGAGGGCCAAATTCGCTCCATGCCGGGGGCTCCCACCTTGGATTCCCAGGAATCGAAGATTTTGGAATTTGTTTTAAAGGCTGATTACATGGCCAACATTGAAATGACCCATAGTCAGCGGCAGCACCTTTTGCAGGCACTGCTTTACTTTTATCGTTGGCACGTGGAACAATTCGGTATTATCAAGTCATTACCTGTACTCAATCAGGTTTTTAGTTAACCTTGGCTAACCTTATACCGCATCGGCGGTCAGCGTGAAAGTCCGTTCCACTGTATTGTAGGGACCTGGAATTGCATTTCCCTGATTATCCAGTAACTCCAGCTTAACGTTGTTTTCCCCCATGGGAAGTCCCTCCATAAAGTAGGGTGCCCAACTTTCGATCATAAAGGTTTCTCCGTTGATAGTTGCCCTCACCTTATTGCCATCAGCTGCCAAGTCTGTATTGATCAGGTAAAAGTCCAGCAGGATCTTTTTAGCATCCGCTCCTTTATACTCGCCTTTGGGACGGGAATAAAACATATGAGGTGCCGTGAGGTCCATCTCTTTGGCAGGTGCATCACCCACGGTAAACTGTCTTAGATTGTATGCACCATATTGTTTGAGGCTCTCATGGTAGGAACGGGAGATGAAGGACAAAGCCACATAGTGTCCCGGTTCCAGTGTTTTCTCAAAATTAGCAGTATAATGAGCGGAGTACGGCTGATTATTGAGAATCAGATGGATATGCTGACCTTTTGCTGAGTTTGCACATTGCTTGATGTCAGCGTCTAGAGTTTGCGTACCTAACTGGTAATTCTTTACTTCGTAGGCAAAAGTAACGTTTCCTGCGGCCAAAGTGGCCTCTTCCTCTGGGCTCAACATTTCAAGTCCGGAATCAGGGAATTCCGGAGAGTCCACCGGCGTCAAAGTTATTTTAACCTCCTGAGATTCCGACTGAGTTTCCACTTGTGCATTTTCGGGGTTCTCTTTAGGGCTGCAAGCCGCTAAGAAACCTACACAAATGGGGATTAGCAAACGGTAAAAGTAAAATCTCATGTTTAAAAGGCTTTTTTTGGTGCTGATCAAAGTTATTATAAATTTATGTAAATAATTCCATTGTAATAACCTCATAAAATGCTCAAAGTTCCCTGTGGCAGCGAATTATTGCTTGCCATCGTTCCATAATTTCTCCACGATGCAGGCTAAAAGAATTCGCTATTACATTTTCTTGCGTGATGTTTTAATACTTTCAGTGAGCGCTTTCGGAGGGCCTCAGGCCCACTTGGCCATGCTTTTTGACATGATGGTACACAAACGTGGTTATTTGAGTGAGGAGGAATTGATAGAGTTACATGCGCTTTGTCAAATACTCCCAGGTCCTACCTCTACACAAACCATTACTGCCCTGGGTTTTAAGATTGGAGGGCCCAACCTGGCCTACTTAACGTTATTGATCTGGATGCTGCCGGCAGTAACCATTATGATCACCGCCGCCATCATTATTGCCAACTTACAAGCCCGAAATATCTCTATAGATTTCACGAAGTACATTCAGCCGATGGCCGTAGGTTTTGTGACATTTGCGGCTTATAAGATAAGTGCTAAAGTGGTACACACCCGCACCGCAATGGGACTGATGATCATTGCAGCGGTAGTGTCCTACTTTGTAAAGAATCCCTTGATGTTCCCCTTGATATTGTTATTCAGTGGAGCGGTAACGGCATTAAAGTTCAAGGCTCATCCTAAGGAACAAGACAAAAAACTACAGATAGATTGGCGCAATTTTATTCTGTGGGCTACCGTATTAGGATTTGTTGCTTTGTTAGGGGGGATTACCGGTAACCGTTCGGTATTACTCTTTGAGAATTTTTATCGCAATGGTTCACTCATATTTGGAGGCGGCCAGGTATTGATCCCGTTGCTTTATACGGAGTTTGTAGAATTTAAGAGTTTCTTAACCTCCGAAGAATTTCTTTCGGGATTCGGCATCGTGCAAGCATTGCCGGGGCCGGTATTCTCGTTTTCCGCATTCATCGGTACCCTGGCCCTGAGGGACCTGGGTATTTTCTGGCAAATCGTAGGGGGCCTAATAGCGGCCGCGGGCATATTCTTACCCGGGACCTTCCTGATATTCTTCGTTATTCGTTTTTGGGAACAGCTCAAAAAATACCGGGTAGTAAAAGCTTCTTTGGAAGGTATTAATGCCGCCAGCTCCGGGTTGGTGATCGCCGCAGCCTTTTTACTTTTTCAACCCATAGAGCAAAATGCCAATGTGGCCAACATCAGCATCCTGGTAGGTACTTTTATTATTCTGATGTTTACCCGTATTCCGGCTCCTTTCATCATAATTGGTGGACTTATAGCGGGATTTATCTTTTAAAAGCTCAATTTGCTGCCTTCTGATGTAATCTCCAGGCTACCTTCACGGCCAAAAGGTATGGCCAGATTGGGTTTGTTATGACCAAAAGGCAACCCAAAGGCTACCGGGACATGGGGATCTAAATGACTACGAATGACCCCGGCAGCACCTTGATCAAAAGTGAGTTCTCCCTCTTTCATTTTAGTCAGATGTCCTACTGCTACCCCCGCCAAATTTCGAAGCTTTCCGGCGCGCTGCAATTGAATCATCATGCGGTCGACTTGGTAGAGATACTCATCAATCTCTTCTATACAAAGGATCTTATTCTCAGTATCCAGTTCAGATGAGGTCCCTATGATATGCACCAAAAGGGACAGGTTGCCCCCAATCAGTATTCCACGAGCCGTGCCATGCTGATTTTCCTGCTGATATTCCGCTTGCAAAGGCATGCCCTCCTCTTGATACAAAATAGCCTTTAAACTATTGAGATCCGATCCACAGGCCTCTGGGTCGAAGAGTTGGGGCATCGTACTGTGGATGCTTTGGACCCCCAGGCAGTGTACGTGTGCTAACAAAGCCGTGACATCGCTAAATCCACAGATCCACTTGGGGTTCTCTTTAAATCCCTGCCAATCGATAGCGTCTAAGATGCGGGTGGTTCCATACCCTCCCCTGGCACAGAAGACGGCTTTGATTTCCGGGTCATCAAGAGCCCTTTGCAAATCCCGGCAACGATCCTCATCAGCGCCCGCGAACATTTGATGCCGATTAAATAGGCAGTCGCCAGGGCGCACCCTCAGTCCCCACTGTTGTAATATTTCCAAAGCCTCTTCTACGGATTTCTGATTGACAACACGAGCTGGAGCTACCACTGCTACCAGGTCATTAGGTCGAAGAAAAGCAGGGGCT
>CAJIBY010000347.1_pt1 | contig 13871 bp, 11 predicted proteins | sample 9199461 | NCBI WGS metagenome assembly CAJIBY01 (sample SAMEA7708316, study PRJEB35096) | sediment metagenome | biome: marine neritic benthic zone biome [ENVO:01000025]; feature: sediment [ENVO:00002007]; material: shallow marine sediment [ENVO:03000034] sea grass bed [ENVO_01000059] ... | reverse complement strand
TAGATTGGGTACTGGATCAAAAAAAGAAAAGCCAGCGCAACGAAATCACCGCACCCCGGATCATGGCCTATACCGCCTTTGGACAAGGGAGCGCCGAGCCGATTTCCAACCCCGCCATGGCCAGAGAGTGGGTGCGTAATAACGCCAAACAAGGAGCGGATGGAGTAAAATTTTTCGGAACTCGGCCCGATATCATGGAGGCTGCCCTGGATGAAAACAAACAACTGGGTTTGCGTTCCGCTTGTCACCACGCCCAAATGGATGTGGCCTGGCTAAATGTACTGCAAACCGCGCGCATGGGACTTACCTCCATGGAGCACTGGTATGGATTACCCGAAGCGCTGTTTACCGATCGAACCATCCAGGACTATCCGTTGGATTATAATTATATGAATGAACAGCACCGGTTTGGGGAAGCCGGACGGTTGTGGCAGCAAGCCGCAAAACCGGGATCCGAAAAGTGGGAAAAAGTGATGGATGAGCTATTGGAGCTGGACTTTACCCTTGATCCTACATTTAACATTTACGAAGCCAGCAGGGATCTTATGCGAGCACGCCGGTCCGAGTGGCATGAGGAATACACCATGCCATCTTTGTGGGAGTTTTACCAACCTAGCAAAATATCCCACGGATCTTATTGGCACTACTGGGGTACGGAACAGGAGATCAATTGGAAGAAAAACTACCTGTTGTGGATGCAGTTTGTGAACGAATATAAAAATCGTGGAGGTCGGGTAACCGCCGGATCCGACAGCGGATTTATTTTTCAGCTTTATGGTTTTGCCTATGTCCGTGAGCTGGAGCTGCTTAGGGAAGCAGGCTTCCATCCCCTGGAGGTGATCCGTGCCGCCACCTTGAAAGGAGCCGAAGCCCTGGGTCTGGAAGATCAGATCGGCTCGGTAGAGGTGGGTAAACTGGCCGACATGATCATAGTGGAAGAAAACCCCCTGGCAAATCTGAAATCCTTATATGGTACAGGAGCTATTAAGCTCACCGACGACAATGAAGTGGTACGGGTAGGGGGTGTTAAATACACCATCAAAGACGGGATCGTCTACGACGCTAAGAAGTTGCTGGATGACGTGAAGCAGATGGTGGCCAAAGAAAAAGCTGCCCTAAATTATGAGATCTACCAGCCCGGCAAGAAGCCTCAAAAAGACCCCGAAGGATGATCGCACGTCTTTGTTTACCGCTGGCATTGGCCGCTTTACTGGGTTGCGAAAGCCCCAATAAAACTTCAGTAGAGGTTAAGGAGCCGAAACCTGAAGCCACTTCTTTATCCGGTAAGCCCCTGTTTCCCAAGTTCTATTCAGAGGAAGTGAAGCAAAAAAGAACTGAGGAATTGAGACGAGCCCAGGCCAATTATCAAAAGGACTCCAGCGATCTTGAGAATATTATTTGGTACGGCCGGCGTACCGCTTATCTTCAGCAATATGTCAAAGCCCTGGAGATTTATTCGAGGGGGCTACAACTATTCCCCAGAAGTGCTCGGCTTTACCGTCACCGGGGACACCGCTATATCAGCACGCGACAATTCGACAAAGCCATTGAAGATTTCGAAAGAGCTGCTCAGCTTATTGAAGGACAGCCGTTAATCACCGAACTTGATGGTCTTCCCAACAAATTCAATATACCTCTAGGCAATACTCAATTCAACATTTACTACCACTGGGGGTTGGCCCATTATCTAAATGGCAATTTTAAGGAAGCCATCCCCATATATGAGGAGTGCTTAAAATATTGCAATAACGATGACTTGATGGTAGCTACGGTAGATTGGCTCTATATGTCGTATCGTCGCAACCAGGATACCCTACAGGCTGCCCAACTATTGGAACGCGTTCATCCCGACATGAAGATTATCGAAAATCAAAGCTACTTTCGCCGCCTCATGATGTACCAAGGGCTGGAATCTGCCGATTCCCTGTTGCAAGTAGCCGATGAGGATGATCTGGATGCCAAATACCTGACCTTGGCTACTCAAGGTTATGGAGTGGCCAATTGGTATTACTATCATCTAGAAATGGACAAAGCCCGGGACTTATTGCAACAAATTACTGCTACCGACAGTTGGGCCGCTTTTGGGTATATTGCCGCGGAAGCAGATCTCCACCGATTAAAAACCGGGCCATAAAAAAAGGGAGGTGTTATCCTCCCACAGGTCTCAATTTGTTGGGCTTTCGCCCTATAGATACTGGATAGCAGACAGTAAAATATCTCTGCAAGATCCAGAGTTGGCATTGAATTATACGATATACTGAAGTCCTTTGTTTAGTATAACCGAAAAATGTAACCGGAACTTCACATTGTACATACCTAAGACTCCTCAAAACCCAAAAGGTTTAAAATTGGACATAAAAAAAAGGGAGGTTTGTGCCTCCCCGGGTATTTGGTTTGATTATGGCCCCGACAATTATCGAGGCGTTAAACTGGAAAGCAGATAGTGTTATATCTCTACTTGATCCAGATTAGTGAACTCTATACTATTATTACCTGCAAGAGTTATGCCAACTATTGAATCTTTATCAATTTTTCCTGCTAAAATTTCTCTCGACAGGGAATTCAGCAATTCTCGCTGCAGCACCCTTTTCAGGGGACGCGCTCCAAATTGGGGGTCGTAGCCCAACTCTGCCAAGTGGGTCAATACTTTGTCATCGGCCTCTAGCTTTATGCCCGACTCCTGCAACCTTAATTGTATCAATTTGAATTGTATACCCACTATTTTGCGCATATCCTGCTTGGAAAGGGGTTTGAACATTATAGTTTCATCGATACGGTTGAGAAACTCAGGACGCATGGACTGTTTCAAAAGATTGAATACTTCGCTCTGAACGCGTTCCAGCACCTGCTCCTGGTTGGATTCATTAATTCCCTCAAAAGCCTCCTGAATTAAGTGCGAGCCCAGGTTGGTTGTCATTATGATAATAGTATTCTTAAAATTAGCAACTCGCCCTTTATTGTCCGTCAAGCGTCCGTCATCGAGCACTTGTAACAAAATATTGAACACATCAGGATGCGCTTTTTCAATTTCGTCCAACAGGATTACAGAGTAAGGCTTCCTACGAACCGCCTCTGTTAGCTGACCCCCCTCATCATATCCCACATAACCTGGAGGTGCTCCGATCAATCTGATGACGGCATGCCGCTCCTGGTATTCCGACATATCGATGCGTACCATGGCATTTTCGTCGTTGAAGAGAAAATCAGCCAGTGATTTGGCCAGCTCAGTTTTACCTACTCCGGTGGTGCCTAAGAATATGAAGGAACCTATAGGACGCTTGGGGTCTTGCAGACCAGCCCTGCTACGCCGCACGGCATCGGAAAGGGCTTCTATCGCCTCATCCTGACCGGCTACCCGATTGCGTAATTCTTCCTCAAGATGTAGCAATTTATCGCGGTCGCCCTGCAACATCTTTGCCACGGGAATGCCCGTCCATTTAGCCACCACTTCCGCTATATCTTCAGCATCCACTTCTTCTTTTAGCAACGAGCCGCTGTTGTGTAAGTCTTTTAGTTGATCCTTTAAGCGTTCCAATAGCTCCTCGCTTTCCTTGATTTTTCCATAGCGCAGTTCCGCCACCAGGCCGTAGTCACCGGAGCGTTCTGCCTGCTCCGCTTCCAGTCGATACTGCTCGATCTTTTCTTTTTCTTCCTGCACAGTGGAGATCAGGGATTTCTCGTTTTCCCATTGTGCTTTTAGTTCATTCTGTTTATCGGTGAGGTCCGCAATTTCCTTGGATAGCTGATCCTCTTTTTCCTGATCTTTCTCCCGGCGTATAGCTTCCCTCTCGATTTCCAGTTGCATGATGCGCCGTTGCAGTTCGTCCAGTTCTTCAGGCAGTGAATCAATTTCAATGCGCAATTTTGCTGCCGCTTCATCCATCAGGTCAATCGCTTTGTCTGGTAGAAACCGGTCCGATATATAGCGATGAGAGAGTTCCACCGCTTGAATTACGGCATCGTCTTTCACCCTTACCCCATGATGCAACTCATACTTGTCCTTAATCCCTCTTAAAATACTGATGGCATCAGTCACGTTGGGCTCATCAACGGTAACCGTCTGAAACCTACGCTCCAATGCTTTGTCTTTTTCAATATATTTTTGGTACTCCTTTAAGGTAGTGGCACCGATAGCATGCAACTCGCCCCGGGCTAAGGCGGGTTTCAAGAGGTTGGCCGCATCCATGGCGCTGTCACCTCCCGCTCCGGCTCCGATTAAGGTGTGGATCTCATCAATGAACAGGATGATCTCTCCATTGGAATCGGTCACTTCTTTAATCACCGCTTTTAATCTTTCTTCAAACTCCCCTTTGTATTTAGCGCCTGCTACCAATAAGCCCATGTCCAGGCTGATCAACGTTTTACTTTTCAGGTTTTCAGGAACGTCTCCATCCACAATACGCTGGGCCATGCCCTCTACGATTGCGGTTTTACCCACCCCGGGCTCTCCCAGCAGCATGGGGTTGTTCTTGGTACGACGGGAAAGGATCTGAAGTACTCTGCGGATTTCTTCATCGCGCCCGATGACCGGATCGATCTTGCCCTGGCGGGCCATTTCATTAAGATTATTGCTGTACCGTTCCAGGCTCTTATATTTGGCCTCTGCATTTTGATCGGTTACGCTGTTACCTCCCCGAAGTTCCTTGATGGCAGCTATGAGATCCGCCTTCACGAAACCGGCATCCTTCATGATTTGTCCTACCTTATCTTTACCTTCCAGCAAACCCAAAAGCATGTGCTCAATAGCCACATATTCATCCTTAAATTCCTTCAGGTATTGGGTTGCTTTGGTCAATGCCGCGTGAGCCGCATTGGAAAGATAGGGCTGCTGCCCACTGACCTTGGGGTAACTGTTAATGGCTTCATCAAGCTTATCCTCCAACAACCCGCGGTTGACATTTAATTTCTGCAGGATGAAGGATATTACATTTTCGTCACTGCCTAAAACTGCTTTTAGCAGGTGTCCTGTTTCAACAGCCTGTTGCTGATTACCCGATGCAATTTCGGTGGCTTTTTGTAAAGCCTCCTGTGATTTTATGGTATAATTATTCAGATTCATTTCCTTTTTCTACTGTTCGTTTTAGAACATCAAACCCTGCACCAATTGAAAAAAGGGGTTGAAAAACTGCAATTTTGGCAGTAGAATGGGCATATTTTTATTAGAATAAGACAATTTGTCGGTTCTTATCAACACCCTAAGTCCCTAATCACATTTGCGTATGGACCACCTCGGGGCTATACATCACTGAGGTGCTTAGTGGTGTTATTTTTTGAGAAAACAATTGAGCGTCTATCTTTATGGTGTAAACCAATAATTATGTCCATCGATCGTCGTAATTTCATAAAGAAGTCAGCGGCCACTGCTATTGCCGCCGGCCTGGCAGGTTCTTGCGCTCTGCCTGAAGAGAAATCTGCAGTAGAGTCTCCCTATATAAATTTCAACAATACCTATGAATGGAAAATAACCACTACCTGGCCGCCAAATTTTCCGGTCACCGGGGAAGGGTGTAATTATTTTGCTCAGTGGGTTGAAGAGATGTCGGGAGGCAGAATGAAGATCCGTGTCTATGGAGGGGGAGAACTGGTGCCACCCTTGGAAAGTTTTGAGGCCGTTAGCAACGGGGCTATTGAAATGGGACATGGGGCCGCTTACTACTGGGCCGGCAAAGCGCCAGCTTCCCAATTTTTTGCAGCGGTACCTTTTGGCATGAATTACCAGCAGATGAATGCCTGGATCGTAGCCGGTGGAGGCCGTCAGCTTTGGGAAGAACTTTATGACCGATTTGACCTCATGCCCATGATCTGCGGTAATACCGGGGTTCAAATGGGTGGCTGGTATAACAAGGAGATCAATTCAATCAACGACCTCAAAGGATTAAAAATGCGGATGCCCGGATTGGGAGGAAAGGTATTGGCCCGGGCGGGTGGCACTGCATTGCTGGTAGCCGGGGGTGAGATCTATACCAACCTGGAAAGAGGGGTTATTGACGCCACTGAATGGATCGGGCCTTATCACGACTACAAGATGGGGTTTCACCGGGTTGCTAAGTATTATTACTACCCTGGGTGGCATGAGCCCGGGCCGGTATTGGAATTGATCGTGAATAAGAGCAAATTTCTCAAACTACCCTCCGATCTTCAGACTATTATCCGCACTGCCGCTTTCCGGTCCAATGTCTGGATGGGAGCAGAATTTGATGCCCAGAATTTCGTCTATCTGGATAAGATCATGGAAGAGGGTAAGGTAGACATTCGACCTTTTCCCAAAGAAGTGCTGGAAAAACTGCGGCAGTACACCGATGAAGTAATACAGGAGCTGGTAGAGCAGGATGCCGACAGCAAAAAGGTTTACCAAGCTTATGACACCTTCCGCAACGGCCTTAATAGATGGTCGGCCATCAGTGAAAAGGAATACTATCAGAATTTGATGGGCTAAGGCGCCACCAGCTGTGGAAGCCAGGTGACCAGTTGTGGAAACATGATCACCATCAAAAGAAAGGCCAGTTGTATCAAAACGAAGGGCATGATACCCCTGTAGATCTGGGCAGTACGAACTTGCGGCGGTGCCACCCCCTTTAAGTAGAATAACGAAAACCCAAAAGGCGGAGTAAGAAATGAGGTTTGCAAATTCAAAGCGATCAGAATGCCAACCCAGATCAAATCAATACCCAGGGCAATAAATATAGGAGTCACCACAGGCACTATGATGAATATGATCTCAATAAAATCGATAAAAAAACCGGCAACGAACACCGCTATCATGACCAGCAGCAAAAAAGCCTGTGGCGACAATTGGGCATTTTCAATCAAAGTGATCAGGTAGATATCTCCCCCCAAACCCCGGAATACCAAGGAAAAAGCCGTGGCTCCTACTAAAATTATGAATACCATGCTGGTTAAATGCGTAGTTTCTCTCATGACCTGCTTGAGCATGGTGATGTTGAACCTGCCCTGTACTGCCGTAAGCAAGGTTGCGCCGGCTGCTCCTACCGCAGCAGCTTCTGTGGGAGAGGCAATCCCTGCAAAAATAGATCCCAATACCGCGAGGATGAGAAAGAATGGCAGAAAAAAGGCTTTTAAAACCCTGCCCACCATACCTTTTTCTCGAAATTTGGCTATCTCTTGCAGTGGCATACTGGGGGCAGATTGGGGTTTCACTAAACTTATTAGGAGGATATAGGTGAGATAGAGTAATACCAGTACTATTCCGGGTATTACCGCTGCCAGAAAGAGATCTCCTACGGAAACACTTAACACACTGCCCAGTAAGACCAGCACCACCGAAGGAGGTATGATCTGACCTAATGTGCCTGAAGTAGCAATGGTGCCGGTGGCTAGCTCCGTGCTGTAACCCCGTTTCAACATGGTGGGCAAACTGATTAGTCCCATGGTGATCACGGTAGCTCCCACAATTCCGGTTGATGCAGCCAGCATGGCTCCTACAACCACCACTGCAATGGCCAAACCTCCCCGGAAACGGCCAAAGAGCAGGGCCATGGTTTCCAATAAATTCTCAGCGATTCCGGATTTCTCCAACATCATGCCCATGAATATAAATAGAGGCACTGCCATCAATACATAATTACCCATGGTCCCATAGACGCGCAGGGGTAACAAGTAGAAAAAGTCTGCACCAAAAGTGAACAGACCAAAGATCACGGAGATCCCGCCCAGGGTGAAAGCTACCGGATAGCCGGCCAGCAGTAATACGAACACCAAGGCAAACAAGACCAATGCTAGGGCTTCAACCACGATCTACGGGGTTTAGAGGCCGGTCCATAAGGATCAAGACACTTTTGCAGACCACACTAAGTGCCTGAATGGTCACGAAAAGGAAACCTACGGGGATGGCTGATTTTATGATATAACGGGCGGGCAACCCACCGGCATCTGCAGAAGATTCCAAAAGGCGGTAGGAGTTAGTAACAAAATCCCATCCTTCCATTATTAAAATAGCACAAAAGGGCAGCAGCAAAACCAGGGTACCTACCAGGTTGATCCAAGCCTGGGCCTTGGGGGATAATCGACTATACACTACATCTACCCGCACATGGCGGTCATGCTTAAAAGCATAGGCTGCACCCAGCAGGAATATCAAAGAGAAGATATGCCATTCCAACTCATATATTGCTACAGAGCTTTTATTAAACAAATAACGGGATATCACATCACCGCAAATGATCACCACTAACAATAAGGTCAACCAGGAAGCAAAGCGTCCCAACGCCTCCACCAGGCGTTCCGAAATGGTGATATACCGATACAGGAATTTCAAGAATACGGGAGATAATTATGCGTGAATAAAATAGTAAAATTTATTCACATAGCAGATTAGTCGCCTGGGGGAATTCGTATCTTTGTCCACATGTCTGTAAGGGAAAAGATCGATATTCGGACTATGACCCGGGAGCAACTTGAACAGTACTTCCGGGAAGGAGGAGAGTCCGCCTTTCGGGGTCGCCAAGTTTATCAATGGCTTTGGGAGAAGTCCGTCCAGGGCTTTGAAGACATGAGCAACCTCTCCTTAAAAATACGGGAACAACTGGATCGGGATTTTGAGATCCGGGCCATAACCGTGGACAAGGAGCAGTTTAGTACCGATAAGACTATTAAATCGGCCTTCCGTTTATACGACCAGCATCTTATTGAAGGAGTCCTTATTCCTGCTACCCATCGCATGACCGCCTGTGTTTCATCCCAGGTAGGCTGTTCACTTTCCTGCAAATTCTGTGCTACTGGCTACATGGAACGTCAGAGGAACCTGGACTACCCGGAAATCTACGATCAGGTCGTGCATATACGAAATCAAGCGCTTCAGCATTACCAGAAACCGCTTACCAATATCGTGTTTATGGGAATGGGTGAACCGCTGCTCAACTACCAAAATGTACTGCAGGCCATTGATCGCATTACCAGCCCTCAGGGATTGGGTATGGCCGCCAGACGGATCACCGTCAGTACCGCGGGTATCGCCAAAATGATCCACAAGCTGGCCCAAGATGAGGTTCGATTCAATCTGGCGCTATCTCTGCATGCTGCCAATGACCAAAAACGCAGTGAGATCATGCCAATTAATGATTCCAATTCCCTGGAGTCCCTGAAAAGTGCCCTATTGGAATTTTACCAGGTTACCGGCAATCACATCACTCTGGAGTATATCGTTTTTAACAATTTCAACGACAGCCTGGACGACGCGGCAGAGCTGTTAAGATTTGCCCGTCAAATTCCCTGCAAGATCAACCTGATCGAATATAATCCCATCAACGAAGCGCGTTTTACCAATGCCCGGGAAGATAAGATCGCTTTGTTTGGGGACTTCCTCAGAACCAAAGGGGTCAATGTAAACATACGTCGTAGCAGAGGTAAGGATATCGATGCGGCTTGTGGCCAATTGGCCAACAAGTAGCTTTACTCTTTGGTGCATTTTTAGTAACTTATTACAAACTCACCGCTATGGAAGCCAATAGCTATCTGCATCTACATCAGGAGCACAGGAATTGGTTGTCAAAAATTGATTTTTGGAAGGGGGAAATAGTCTTTTTAAAGGGGATCTGCAACAAATTCCCTCACAATCATCCCCAAATGAGCCACTACAGTCATAAACTGGATCATCTGAATCGCTGGTTGCAAAACATGAAACACCAGATCGATTCGCATGAAAGTTTTCTTAAAGAGGTCTGGGGGGATTTTCCGGAGTCTTTAGAAACAGCAAACATGGAGGACCACCGGCACAATCGGGACCACATGAGACATTTCCAGGAGGCTATTAAAGAAGTGAAGACCGAGATCTATCAGCACCTAAACCAACACTCACCCCAAGCCTGACCGGACTATTTATTACTGGCGTTGAATAGTTTTTGCTTTTCTTCTTTGGAAAGGCTTTCATACCCTTTTTCGCTGATCTTGTCCAGAATGGCGTCGATCTCTTCTTGTGGTACTTGGCTCCCCGAAGCCTTGCTTTTAGTGGCCTTTTTAGTAGTGCCACGGTGGGTAACTTTGACCTTGGGGCGTACAAAAAAGCTCTTGAGAAACTCCAGGGTTGACTGTACCCAGCCGCCCATATCCCTGCCTTTACGCAATTGCGTGATATAGTAATAGCCTATGATACAACCACCCAGGTGAGCGAGATTACCCCCTGCATTTTGACCTATGGCCCCGAATAAGGAAGAAAGGACATAAAAAATGGCGATCCACTTGATCTTTACGGGACCCAACAACAACAAGTGAAATTGATGGTTGGGCATCAAGGTGGCGGCTCCAATGACAATGGCCAGCACGCTGGCGGATGCGCCTATTAATCCTGCGTGTGTAACAGATTCTGTGAAGTACGGAGAAAGATTATAGATTAGAATATAAAACGCACCCCCCGCCAGGCCGCCCAAAACGTACAAGTTAACCAGTTTTTGATTACCCAGATATTGCTTGATCAAAGTACCGAACCAATACAGGAACAGCATGTTAAAGAGAACATGGAAAAACCCGTAGTGAGTAAAGAAGGTAGTAATAATGGTCCAAGGCCTGAATATCAATCGCTCCAGTGATGAAGGCAACCCCAGGTATTCGTAGATGATCCCCACTTCATAGTAACCCGGGATATCGGTAGGCAGCAAACCTGCTAGCGCCAAAACAACCTCCAGTAACCGTATCACCAGAAATATGATGCTGTTGATCAATATCAACTGGATCAAACCATTGTCTCTTTGCCTGAAAGCGTCTTTAAATTGTTCCCACAGGTTTCTTTGCATACTACCAAGTTACTTAATAAAAACTTCCTCGTTGATGTTGCCAGATCTTTAAAATAATGAATGCAAAAAGCATGCCTCCCAGGTGGGCAAAGTGGGCTACGTTATCCCCTGGATTGTTGCTCAATCCACTATATAGGGCCAGGGCTCCCAAACCAATGGCCAGGTACTTAGCCTTGATGGGAATAGGGGGAAAAATTAAGAAGAATTCGGTATTGGGAAATAGCATACCGATGGCCATTATTAATCCGTAAACCGCGCCCGAAGCGCCCAACATGGGGGTTAGTTCTCCCTGAAAATAGCTTATAGAGGCAAATAAGAAAGCAGCACCTATACCGCACAACATGTAGAACAGTAAAAATCGGTTGGGTCCCCAGACCCTTTCCAGTAGTGGACCCAAGAAGAACAACCCTAGCATATTTAGAAACAGGTGGCCCAGTCCCCCGTGTAAAAACATATGGGTGAACAGTTGATAAGGCTGAAAAGCGGTATGAAAACTGTGCAGCATCAGCATATCCTTTAAGGCCCTAAACCCAAAAAAATCAGTAAGCAGATACATGGCTACATTTATTAGTAGCAAGTTCCTGACCATTGGGGTTATGTTGCTCAGCATATTATTCTACGATTTAAATAATTGGTCGATGTGATGGCCTTCCATTACCATAAAGGTCTTGCGTCCATCCGGTGTGTAGTTAGGGTTTTCGCAGCCAAATAGTTGATCGATCAGACTGGCCATTTCTGCAGATTCCAAATTTCTTTCAGGTATCAACGCCACTCGTTTAGCCATAGAGCGAGCCAATTGCTCCTGACGATTTGCGGAAAGATCGTCACTAAAGTGTTTGATCTGCTCCACTAAACCTTCAAATAATTCTTTGGGCTGCTGTGCGGCAGCATCGGTGGGCACACCCTTTATCACCAGGTCGCTGCTTCCAAAGGGTTCGTAAGCAAACCCCATGGACTCGATCTCCTCTTTCAACTCCATTACCAAGGCAAAATCGGCGGGATTCAAAGGAACCGTTTGCGGGAAGAGCAGTTGTTGCGAGCTTCCGGAGCGCTGCTGCAGGCATTTCAAGTATTTTTCATAAAGGATGCGTTCCCAGGCAGCTTGATAGTCCAGCCACATTAAGCCCGACTTCACCGCTGTAACCAGATATTTGCCGTGTACCTGAATAGTAGGACTGGTACTGGCCGGATTCTCTCGGCGCTGGTTCACCGCACTGCCCATGGTCTTGGCTGGCAATTCCTGGTCGATATTGATCCTGGCCTCATCCAGAGAGGTCTCATATAGCATTTCCCAATGCTCAATTTGCTTTCGGGCCACCCCTACATTTTTCATTTGTCCGTAAGCCCGCTCTTCTTTGGTGGTGCGGGCTGGAGATTTGGTACTGAGGATCGCCTCAAAGTTTACGTCACTATCGAAATCTAAGGAAGGGGTAATATTGTGGGTGCCCAGCGCCTGTTTAACGGCAGCCCTGATGATCCCATATACCGTGCGCTCATCGTCGAACTTTATCTCGGTTTTTGTGGGGTGCACATTCACATCTACATGTCTGGGGTCGATCTCTATAAAAAGGGTGTAGAAGGGATATTGCTTTTCCGCTAACAAACCCTCATAAGCCGACATAACCGCATGATTGAGATAATTGTTTTTGATAAAACGGTTGTTAACGAAAAAGTACTGTTCGCCTCGAGTCTTTTTGGCATTTTCCGGTTTGCCGATATAACCCATAACGCTCAGCAAGTTGGTTTCTTCAGCACATGGTACCAGTTGCGGTTGATGACTTTTCCCAAATAGCGATACGATTCGTTGACTCAGCTTGGCCGGTTGCAGTTGATAAACTTCCAGGTCATTTTGTATCAAGGTCATAGACACTTTACAATGTGCCAGGGCAATCCGCTGAAACTCTTCAATAATATGACGCATTTCCACGGGGCTGGATTTAAGAAAATTCCGGCGCGCCGGCACATTATAAAAGATGTTTTTAACCGCTAGTGAAGTGCCTGCCGGTGACGAAACTAATTCCTGTTTCTTTACCGTGCTTGCTTCGATACAAAGGCGGTGACCCAACTCCTGGTGAGCCTGTCGTGTTTTCATTTCCACTTGTGCAATAGCAGCGATGGACGCCAGGGCCTCGCCTCGAAACCCCTTGGTCTTTATGGCAAAAAGATCATCCGCAGTTTTTAATTTGGAAGTAGCATGACGTTCGAAACTCATCCGGGCGTCGGTTTCGGTCATACCTTTTCCATCGTCAATCACTTGTATCAGAGATTTGCCGGCATCTTTGATGATCACTTTTATATGGCTGGCCTGAGCGTCAATAGCATTCTCCAATAATTCCTTTACTACAGAGGCAGGTCGCTGCACCACTTCACCCGCGGCAATTTGGTTAGCAATGTTGTCTGGAAGTAACTGAATTATATCCTTCATGAGAGTGCAACAGTCCCGACAGGGATTTAGTTTGGTAGCCGGTTGTTGGGGTGAACAAATTTAGGCAATAGCTATCGAAATTTAAATAGTGTGCGCAGTCTGATTACCAAGTAAATTGCCATTACCCCCAATATGATGTACAGCACAATGTCGCCATAGAACAGCCAGCCAAAAATTCCGCAAAACAAAATGGCGATCAAAGAGAATTGAATAAGTCCTGTTTTATTACTTTGTCTAGGTTTACGCGCAAATGCGTTTGATATATTGGTGCGATAATTGTTGGTTTGTTCTTGTGTCATCTCACGTTCAATCCGGGCTGTCCTGCGGGCTATTTCCTCCTTAACGGGGTCATAATAACGAGGTTCAAAGTTAAACCGTTTATTGGTGGGAGTACGGAACAATGACGGAAATTTCATATTTTATATTAAATATGTCTAATTTTGTTGTTATATTTGATTATAGCTAAAATAGTATTTATCTAATAATTACTATATCTTGAAGGCTATTTTATGTCTTTAAAATACATATTTACGGCTTTTTGTTGTGTTTTTTTTATTAACGAGTTGTCGGCACAACAAGTTTACCGATCCTCAACTGAGGAGCGGTGGGTAGATAGCGTATACCAAAACTTGAGCGAAGATCAACGTATTGGTCAGCTGTTCATGGTGGCCGCCTATTCCAATAAAAGCGCCGCTCATAAG
>CAJIBY010000310.1_pt1 | contig 14021 bp, 12 predicted proteins | sample 9199461 | NCBI WGS metagenome assembly CAJIBY01 (sample SAMEA7708316, study PRJEB35096) | sediment metagenome | biome: marine neritic benthic zone biome [ENVO:01000025]; feature: sediment [ENVO:00002007]; material: shallow marine sediment [ENVO:03000034] sea grass bed [ENVO_01000059] ... | reverse complement strand
GTTCCTAATCCAATATCCCGCCAAGAGGCAGGGCAGTATAATTTCATGCAAAAACTCCATTATTGGGGATCAAAAGGGCCAAATATACACCAACTGATCTCTTGAACCAGCGAGTAAGTTGCTCCTAAAATAGCTTTTTTACAATGAGGAAAATGACCCCCAACAGGAACACAATAATGGAGATCTTATTGATACCGTGCATCATACGAATATTGAAATTGCTGGGCCGGCTAGGGTCCTTCTTTCGAAAGAAATATCCTAAAGCCTCTCCAACTTGAAAATAGTCTTTGAATGAATTCTTCTTTTTTGATCCTTCCATAATTTTCAGTTTAAGGGTTCACCCGGTTCGATCCACTGGCCGTCCTCTTTTATTATATCGATCAAGGCGTCTACAGCTTTTGCCGTAGGCACTGCTCGCTGAACCACCTCTTGTCCCCGGTACAAAGTGATCTTACCCTTTCCCGAACCTACATACCCGTAATCGGCATCTGCCATTTCACCGGGACCATTCACGATACATCCCATAATTCCGATCTTCACTCCTTTTAAGTGATCGGTACGGGCACGTATCATGGCGGTGGTCTCCTGCAAATCGAATAAGGTTCTTCCACATGATGGGCAGCTGATGTACTCCGTTTTGGTCATACGGGTACGCGCTGCCTGCAAGATCCCGAATGAGGTTTGATTGTACTGTTTAATACCTTTCAGAAGAGCTTCTTTATTTTGATGGGATTGCATGTCCTGTCCCAGAAAAATACCATCTCCCATTCCGTCGATAAGTAGGGACCCTACATCTGTAGCTGCCAGTAATTGCAGTTCCTCAATTTGGGAGGTTGAATAACTGCGGCAGATCAATACCGGGTGTTCCCATTTATCATTCAGCAGACTAAAAAAGAAACGGCGAAGGTCGGCACGGGCATGCTGATTATCGGTCTCCAGCCAAATTACCATATTCCTCAAATCTTTTAGCTTGGGCCTGACCTCCTCAAATTGATGTGGTTGAAGCCGCAGAAAGTTCAAATCCGGGTGGGTTGCAGCGCCATTTGTCAGCTGTGCGGCCTCCATAAGGGGAAACTTATGGGGATCATCAAGTTCCTGCCAGAGCTCGTAGTCTACTATTTCCTTCAAGCCGTTAGGTAACATAAAAGGAATGTGGTGGCTGCCTGTGTATACATAGTCAGCTCCCAGGTCGTTCATCTTCCATTTATCCAATTCCGGCAGATAAAAATGTCCTATGCTTTTAAGATCACCGTAGGTTATTTCATTCATTGCGCGTAGGTCTGCTACCACTCTTGGCACTTGTCCACCGCCAAAATTACTAACCTGGTGCGTCTCTCTCCGGTGATAACTAAAGGGATCCAGCGGACTGGAAGTGATCTCAGGAATAGGAGCATGCTGTGCTCTATCTGTGTATCGGTCGACCAACATCTTAGCTACCGGGGCCTCATATTCTGGTTCTTCCGTTAAGCTGACCCGAACGGTATCCCCTAGCCCATCCTCCAGCAAGCTCCCAATGCCTACTGCAGATTTAATGCGGCCGTCTTCACCTTCACCTGCCTCGGTGACACCTAAATGTAAGGGATATGGCTTTAAGCCCTCGGCCTGTAATTTATTCACCAATAGGCGGTAAGCCTGTACCATCACTTGGGTATTACTGGCCTTCATACTTAAGACGATCTGGTGATAGTTCAGATCTTCACAGATTCGCAAAAATTCCAAAGCAGATTCTACCATCCCCAATGGCGTATCCCCATAGCGGCTCATTATCCGGTCCGACAGTGAACCGTGATTGGTACCAATGCGCATGGCCGTCCCGTATTCCTTGCAGATCTCTACTAACGGTGTAAACCGTTGCCGTATACGCTCCAGTTCCTCACCATAAGAGGTTTCCGTATACTCTATGGTCTGGAATTTCTTCTTATCGGCATAGTTGCCAGGATTAATGCGTACTTTCTCTATAATTCGAGCAGCTAACTCCGCGGCATTAGGCGTGAAATGAATATCCGCAATTAAAGGCACCTTTATACCTTCCTTGCTCAATTGCTCCTTGATCTGTTGTAGGTTTTGCGCTTCATTAATACTAGGAGCGGTGATCCTTACGTATTCACATCCGGATTCAACCATACGGCGTATCTGTGCCACGGAGCCCGGGGTATCCATAGTATCAACCGTAGTCATGGATTGTATGCGTATGGGGTGATGGCTTCCCAATGGAATATCCCCAATATTCACCTCCAGGGACTCCCTTCGGGAATACCGGGTCAAACTGTTGCAATAAGCTTGGGGGTCGATAAGATCCGTGGAGGACGACATGGAATTTCGTTTTACGTAAAATTAACCTTAAAAAAGATAATTTGTTTGTTTTTCCCGGTTTACTAAATATCTCCAAGTTGGGGCCGGATCACCAACTCCTCCACCACTGTTCTGGAAGACAACGCATAGGCATCCCGGATGCATGATGCTACGTCCTCAGGCGGCATAAACCGTTCCGGAGGTAATTCAATCCCTTGCCAGCTGTCAGTCAAGGCCGGCCCCGGAAGAATAGAGGTAACTCTGATTTGATGCTCCTTTAATTCCTCTCTCAGTACTTTGGAGAACCCCAATAGTGCAAATTTAGCGATGCAATAACTACCGCCGTGAAGGTAGGGAATAATACTGGCTACCGAGCACATATTAAAAATATGGCCTTTTTGCCTTTGGATCATTTTTGGCAGAATACCTCTGGTCACCCGGTAGGCACTATATAAATTCAAGTCGATCATATGTTCCAGGTTACCGTCAGGTTCCTCTGAAATTTTTCCGGGCACAAAACCACCGGCATTGTTCACCAGAATATCAACATCCTGATTTTGGGAGGCTACAAATTCCAAAAATGACTTTACTCCGGATTTATCAGAAAGATCAACCGGCAAATAATGCAGTTTACCATCAAACCCCTGCGCTTCAAAGTCAGCATGCAGAACTTCCAGCTTGGTGCGGTCCCGAGAGCAGGTTACCACATCAAATCCCTCCTGCCCCATTCTCATCACCACAGCCCGGCCGATACCCCTGCTGCCTGCGGTGACCACTACCATTTTACCTTCACTCATAGTTTTGAGATTCTTTAAAAATTAATAACTCACAGTTTTTAGTATATTTGCTGCAGATCGTCACACAAGCAGAATATATAGCTTAAAGCGCCTACTTTTAAATCTACTAAATGTAGCTATTCCCCTAGATTTTTAATGAGAAGTATCGGTAAATATTTCATGTTCTTAGGGTCACTTTTTGTGAATAGAGAGTCTTTCAGAACCTATGTGAAACTGATAATCGACGAATCGATATTAGTGGGAGTGGGTTCTATATTTATCGTAGTGATCGTATCCACCTTTATGGGCGCGGTGACAGCGGTTCAAACGGCATACAACTTGGTAAGCCCACTGATACAGGATTATATCATTGGTACTCTAGTCCGTGATATGACCGTACAGGAACTTGCTCCTACCGTGATTGCCATTGTTTTTGCTGGGAAGGTAGGTTCCAGTATTTCCAGTGGCTTGGGTACCATGCGCATCACCGAACAGATCGATGCATTAGAAGTAATGGGGATCAACAGTGTGTCGTACCTGGTCTTACCCAAGGTCATTGCGGCAGTGCTGATGTATCCTTTGCTGGTGATCCTGGCCATGTTCCTGTCGATTTACGGAGGTTATATAGCCGGGACCTTAACCAACATTATCACTGAGCAGGAGTACATATACGGTATCCGCCTGGATTTTAATCCGTTTACCATCAAATTCGCTATGATCAAATCAGTGGTATTTGCCTTTTTGATCAGTAGCATTTCCGCCTACAAGGGCTTTTTCACCAAAGGAGGTGCTTTGGAAGTGGGTATTGCCAGCACCAGTGCGGTTACCAATAGCTGTATTGCTATCTTGTTAGCGGATTACTTATTAGCCCAGCTTTTACTGTAGTGATTGAGATTGAACATATCAAAAAGTCTTTTGACGGCAAGGAGGTATTACATGATATCAGCGGTCGTTTTGAAGCCGGCCGAACCAACTTGATCATAGGTGCCAGCGGCACTGGCAAAACAGTACTTCTTAAGTGTATAGTGGGTTTAGTAGCTCCTGATGAGGGAAATGTATTTTACGATGGCCGGGATTTTACTCATGCCGACCGGGACCTGAAAACGGAAATTCGCCGGGAGATCGGCATGCTGTTCCAGGGAGGGGCGCTTTTTGACTCCAAAAATGTACAGGAAAACATTATGTTCCCCCTGGATATCCTAACAGATATGACAGTGGAAGAGAAACTCGACCGGGTCAATTTCTGTCTACAACGGGTGGGGCTGGAAAATGTAAACCAAAAAATGCCTTCAGAGATCAGCGGAGGTATGAAAAAGCGGGTGGGGATTGCCCGGGCTATCGTCAACAATAGCCAATACCTATTTTGTGATGAACCTAATTCCGGACTTGATCCCCAAACTGCCATACTGATCGATAATCTCATTCAGGAAATCACCAAGGAATATGGGATCACCACTATCGTGGTTACTCACGATATGAATTCTGTGATGGAGATCGGCGAGTATGTCATGTTCATGCATGAGGGCTATAAAGTATGGGAAGGATCCAGTGAAACCATCTCTCAGGCCGAAGCCAAAGAGCTACAGGATTTTATCTTTGCAAACAAGCTGATGCGGATGATGAAGTCCTCTTAAACGGTCTCCAAGGGAATGGTAAAGTAAAAACGGCTTCCTACACCTTCTTCGCTTTCTACTCCAATTTCACCGTGATGCTCGGTGATCACTTCTTTGGAAATGGCCAAGCCCAAGCCCAGGCCCTTGTCATTTTTTTCACCGTTGGTCTTTAGCTGTACAAATCGCTGGAAGACTTTATTAAGATCGTGTTTAGGAATACCCGGCCCCCGGTCCTTAACGGCAAACTCCACATTGCCATTTAACCGATTAGCTTCAATGATGATGGTACCTCCCTCGGGTGTGTAGCGGATGGCATTGCTTAAAAAATTGATCAATACCCAGGATATTTTTTCGGTATCAGCCAGAAAGTCCGGCAAATCTGGATCTATCTGTTGCTCTAGCGTTATGTTATTTTCACTCAATTGAACATCAAATGGAGATGACGAATATTCCATTAGCACTTTGGGCGATACCAGTTTTTTGTTTAACTCGATGCTGCCCGTTTCCATTTTAGAGATATCCAGAAGTTCAGAGACCATTTTTATTAGGCGTTGTACTTCGCTTTTCATGGAGGCCACAATCTCATCCTGTTCGGGGTTCAGCGAACCGAACCGTTTGTCCTGCAACAGCATCAGACACATGTTTATCGCTGAAAGCGGTGTCTTGAATTCATGCGAAGCCACCGCGATAAAATTGGTCTTGGCCTCATCGGATTGTTTGAAATAAGTAACATTCTTCAACAGCAGGATATAGCCAAGACTTTTACTGTGATCGTCGACGTCTTGAACATCAATCACATCCTTTGTAAAAAACTCCTGTTTGTCTTTCTGCTCTACCTTAATAAAATTCTTGGACGATTGCTCTTCGTCAGTTTCGACATTAGAGTCTCCATTGCCGTTTTGTTCTAAAGTTTCTATCAGACCTTGCATAACGGAATTGGATTGTGCCAGTTCCAAGGCATTTTGCCCGATCAAGCGGTTTTCGTCAATACCCAGAATTTCGGAAGCTGCGTTATTAGCCAGAATTACATCCTTATTTTCATTGAGGATTACTAAGCCGTCATTTATACTTTTAATAATGGTTTCAATACGGGTTTTCTGAGCTTTTATCTGTTCCAGATTAGATTCTTCAAATTCCTTAAGCTTTACAGACATTATATTGAATGCTTTACTCAAGTTGCCCAGCTCAGTATCGGAATCCACGGGGATCTGTTGTTCATAATCACCTTCAGACACTCTTTTGATCTTTTCAGTTACGTCCAGAATAGGTTTGACAATAAGTTGAGGGAATTTATAAATGGCCAACCCCGATATCAGCAATACCAGAATAAGGATCACAAACACGTACACCTTGGCATTGAAATACAGGTTCTGTACGACCTTGTCCTTGTTGCTCAAAGCACTGTGATTGAGGGCGATGAGCTCCTCGCAGGCTTCTCGTAATACTTCATTCTTGCGTTGCAGTACAGAAAAGTAAAGCCCTACGCGGTCATTGGTAGTTTTGAAGTCAAGCAGTTGTTGCTCATAATCCTCATACTTATCCACTAGATCATTAACCAGGGCCCGTTCACCCACCTCGGAGATATTGGTTTTACAGATATCCAGGTTATTGGAAAAGATCACTTTTTCTTTTTCCAGTATTTCCAGTAAAATTTCTTCGTTGTAATTGGAACCCAGACAGATCTTGGCTAGAATCTGGTCGACCTTAGCTAAAGAAACGATCAAACCTTCGGAGGCTTTAACACTGCTATAGTTTTCTTCCAGGATCCTTTCCGAAGCTTGTCCTACATTTTCCAGATAGTATATGGAAACTCCTGCTAGAATTAGTGTCAGCAGTAATATGAAAATGAATCCGCTGAATATTTGGGTTCTTAACCTCATAGTAAACCCCCTGGGGAATTAGCGCTTAATCCAGACCGTATTCCTTGAGCTTTCGGTAAAGTGTAGCTAATCCGATATCTAGTTTTTTTGCGGCTTCCGACTTATTGCCGTCCGCCAAGCTCAACACCTTTAGAATATGTTGTTTTTCCACTGATTTTAAATCATCAAAATGATCGGAATCATATCCTCCGTTGCCGTTGGACTCCACAATAGCCGCCGGTTGATGTTCGGCTTGCAGGAATTCCTTGGGCAATGTTTCCGGTTTCAACTCGTTACCTTCCGCCAGGATCACCGATCGTTCGATCACATTTTTCAATTCACGGATATTACCCGGCCACTGGTGCAGCTGCAACAAGTCCAGATATTCCTTACTCATGCTGTCTACCTTTTTGCCGATTTTTTCGGCATTCACGCTCATGAAGTGGAGCGCCAATAGGGGAATGTCGTCTTTTCTTTCTTTCAGGGAAGGCAGTTCAATGGTGAAGGTACTCAACCGATAGTAAAGGTCTTTACGGAATTCACTATCCCGGGCATCGTCGAAGAGATCCCGATTGGTAGCCGCTACGATCCTTACATCAATGGGTATGGGAGTGGTGTCCCCCACGCGATTTATGGTTCTACTTTCCAGGGTCCTTAAAAGTTTGGCCTGCAGGTCAGCGCTCATCTCGCCCAATTCATCTAGCAAAATGGTTCCTCTGTCCGCTACCTCGAAGTATCCTTTCTTATCGGTATGGGCTCCCGTGAAGGCACCCTTTCGATGTCCGAATAGTTCCGACTCCTGCAGATCCTTAGGGATAGCGGCGCAATTGATGGGAATGAATGGGCCTTTACGTCGACGACTGGCCAGATGCAGGGCCTCTGCTAACAATTCCTTACCGGTTCCGGTTTCGCCCAGTAATAAAACAGTGGTGTCCGTGACGGCTACCTTCTTGGCCAGCTCGATAAGGATATTGACAGCATTGGACTTTCCGATGATCTTGCTAAAACTGGATTTCGATTCCAGCCGATATTCCAGTTCGTTAAGCTGCCGGTTCAGTATGGCTTTTTCCACGGCCTTTCCTGCCAATAGGGGCAGCTTGTCATCACCATCTCCCTTGGTGATATAATCAAACGCCCCCAGTTTCATGGCTTTAACGCCATCTTTGACGTTACCAAAGGCCGTCATTACAATCACCTCAATGGAGGGATAAGTACTTTTGATATGTTTGGTAAATTCGATCCCATTGTCATCGGGCAGCATTACATCTGTGATGACCGCGTAGATATCTTCATTTTTCAATATCTCCTTGCCATCCTTTACCGTCACTGCTGCAAAAACCTGAAAGCCCTCCAGGCCCAGGATCTTAGTCAGCAGTTCCCGTAAGCTGGTTTCGTCCTCAACAATCAGGATCTTCTTACCGGAAACATCCATAACACAAAATTAAAAAATTTACGTCAGCTTTAGTGGAATCTCAGCTACTCTTATACACCTAAGGTTCAAAATTAACCAATTAACAGTAAGCCATTTAGCATTTTGACTGTTAAATCTTACATAGCACTCAAAATGAGACAAATTGATGGCTTCTCAAAAACCTTCCCAAATGACGATAAGGCGGCTTTTTATAGCCTTGGCCTATCTTAAATGATCTGGATTCAATTGATCACACCATCCTTAATTTCCAACATTCTGTCGGTCATTTTTGCCAGCTCCTCATTATGAGTAACGACAATAAAGGTTTGACCGTATTTAGAACGCAGATCAAAAAATAGTTGGTGCAATTCCCGTGCGTTTTGAGAATCCAGATTCCCACTGGGTTCATCGGCCAGAATTATCATCGGTTTATTAATTAAAGCCCGGGCCACTGCTGTTCTCTGCTGCTCACCACCAGACAATACCGAAGGCTTGTGATGCAATCGTGGCTCCATACCAAGGTCGCTCAGCAGTGAGGTTGCCTGATCGATCACCTCGTTCTGGGGACGATTCTGAATAAAGCCGGGGATACAAACGTTTTCTAAAGCAGTAAACTCGGGCAAGAGATTATGGAACTGGAATACAAATCCAATGTGCTGGTTGCGAAAAGCTGCCAGATCTTTAGTACTCAGATCGAAGATGGACTGGTCCTCTAGCTTAACACTTCCTCTGTCCGGAAAATCCAGAGAGCCCAGGATGTGCAGCAAGGTACTTTTTCCAGCTCCTGAAGCACCTACTATGGAAACGATTTCCCCCGCCTCTACCTGCAGGTCAATCCCCTTCAAAACCTGCAGGGAGTTATAAGATTTAAAAATGTTATGAGCCTGTAGCACAGCAGCTTTGAAAAACCTTTCAAACATAAGTAAAATATTCCAGTTAAGGAGAAATTTGAAAGCCTTTCCTTCCCTTGCGATAAAGGACCAAATGATGTACATTCGTGCAAAATAAATGGCATGAATATACACGAATACCAGGCAAAAGATCTTTTGAAAAATTACGGTGTGCGTATCCAGGAAGGCATTGTAGCAGACAATCCGGAAAAAGCATTGGAAGCAGCCAAACAATTACACGCGGAGACCGGCACCAGTTGGTACGTGGTAAAAGCCCAGATCCATGCTGGCGGTCGTGGAAAAGGAGGTGGAGTGAAGTTGGCCAAAAGCCTGGACGAGGTAAAAACCCTTTCGGAACAGATATTGGGTATGCAATTAGTAACCCATCAAACCGGTCCTGAAGGTAAGCAAGTACATAAGGTGTTGATCACGGAAGATGTGTATTATCCGGGTGAGCACGAACCCAAGGAATATTATATGAGCATCCTGCTGGATCGCGCCAATAACTGTAATCTCATTATGGCCAGTACAGAGGGAGGCATGGATATTGAAGAGGTAGCCGATAAAACACCAGAAAAGATCGTAAAGGAGCTTATCGATCCCGCTTTGGGGTTACAGCCCTTCCAGGCACGTAAGATCGCATTTTCCTTAGGGGTGGAGGGAAATGCTTTTAAAGAAATGGTGAAGTTTATCAACGCCCTATACAAAGCCTACGTGAGCACGGACTCCTCCATGTTTGAGATCAATCCGGTATTGAAGACCTCCGATAATAAGATCATGGCGGTAGATGCCAAAGTAAACCTGGACGAGAATGCCCTGTTCCGGCATCAGGATTTGGCGGAGCTAAGAGATCTTAGTGAAGAGGATCCTCTGGAAGTGGAAGCCTCTAAGTTCAATTTGAACTACATTAAATTGGACGGCAATGTGGGTAATATGGTCAACGGCGCCGGGCTGGCCATGGCCACCATGGATATTATCAAGCTTTCCGGCGGAGATCCCGCCAACTTCCTGGACGTGGGCGGGGGGGCCAATGCCAAAACCGTGGAAGCCGGCTTCCGTATTATCCTGAAGGATCCTAATGTTAAGGCCATTTTGATCAATATTTTCGGAGGCATCGTCCGCTGCGACCGGGTGGCTACCGGAGTAGTGGAAGCTTATAAGAATATTGGTGAGATCGGGGTACCCATTATTGTACGGTTACAAGGTACCAATGCCGAGGAGGGTGCCCAGATCATCGAGGAGTCCGGTTTGCAAGTATCTTCTGCCATATTGTTAAAAGATGCTGCTCAGAAAGTAAAAGAGGTACTGAGTTAAAAATATTGCGCCTGTAGTTCAATTGGATAGAATATCTGACTTCGGATCAGAGGGTTGAGGGTTCGAGTCCTTCCGGGCGCGCAAATACTAAACTAAAACTCGTCTAAGGACGAGAAGCCTGCTCCGAGCACAGCCTGCCCCGAGCATGGCGAAGGGGAAGGGGAGTCCTTCCGGGCGCGCAAATACTAAACTAAAACTCGTCTAAGGACGAGAAGCCTGCCTCGAGCACAGCCTGCCCCGAGCTTAGCGAAGGGGAAGGGGAGTCCGAGCCTGCTCCGAAAGCCGTAGGCTTGACGAAGGGCGCGCAAGTATTAAATTACGAAAGACGAAAGACGAATTACGATTTGAAAGATCAAGATTAACAATCATGCATCGGATTTGATCTTGCCCTGCATCATATCTGGATTTATTATTTCGCTGAGCTCCGCAAAGTAGCGCGGAGTTACACGGAATTCACCGTCCGCCGTCAACCCTGCAGGCAGGCAGCTATCGTCCACCATTTACCAGCAATTTCTCGACAATTTGCACCAGCGTATTATTGATCTTAGCCAGCAATTCAATGTCCTTTGGTGTAGGTACGGAAGGTTCTTTCTCGTCCTCCGCTTTTCTCCTCAGGACGTTGAACAACTTAATCACCGCAAATAGCGTCAAGGCCACAATCAGAAAGTCCAAACAACCCTGGATGAACCTTCCATAATTCATGACAATTTCGGGTTGTAACAGGACACCGCTGTCATCCAGCATAGGCTCTTGAATCTGGTATTGCAAATCAGCAAAATTCACCCTCCCGATTAAATAACCCATGGGCGGCATAATCACATCAGCTACCAGAGAATTAACGATCTTACCAAATGCGGCGCCTATAATGATACCTACTGCCATATCAATTACGTTGCCCTTAATGGCAAACTCTTTGAATTCTTGTAATACTTTCATAGTCAGACTAGTTAGGGATTAAGATTCTAGGGCGGTATAATACGCATTTTTGAATATGGGATCAAAGTTGCCTATGATCTGGTGCATGCTGCAGTTTGTCCGCCCGCTTCAAATTTTCTTCAGAATAATTGACTACTTTAATAGTATCAACCGTATGTATCCCAAGCAATCATGAAACTACGCAAAGAAGACATCAATCAAGAGGTCTTTGACCTCTATGACGATTACGCCCATAACCGGATCGACAGACGCCAATTTCTGGACCGGATATCAGCCTATGCCGTGGGTGGGGTGACCTTAGCTTCGCTTCTAAGTTTTATCATGCCTAATTATCAAGAGAAGGTTCAAGTACCTGCTAATGATCCCAGGCTTACCTCCGATTATATTCACTATGACTCTCTCAAAGGAGGGGGCCGCATGAAAGGTCTGCTCTCCAAACCCGCAGATGCCAATACAAAGCTGCCGGGAATCGTGGTAGTTCACGAGAACCGGGGACTCAACCCACATATTGAAGATGTTGGTAGAAGAGCAGCTTTGGCGGGGTTTATCTCCCTGGCGCCTGATGCCCTGACCCCATTAGGAGGATATCCCGGGACTGACGACGAGGGACGAACCCTGCAGCGACAAAGAGACCGCAATGAAATGCTGGAAGATTTTATCGCCGCCTTTGAACACCTGAAAGCGCACGAAGCTTGCACCGGGAAAGTGGGCGTGGTAGGATTTTGCTTTGGGGGATGGATCTCCAATATGATGGCCGTTAAAGTAGCGGACCTGGCAGCGGCGGTACCATTTTATGGGGGTCAGGCGCCTAGCGAATCTGTGCCTGAAATTGAAGCCCCCCTTCTACTCCACTACGCTGGACTGGATAAAAGAGTAAATGAAGGCTGGCCCGAATATGAAGCGGCACTGAAACAGCACCAGAAAGAATATACCGCACATATATATCCGGATGTGAATCACGGTTTCCACAACGACACCACACCCCGATACGACAAAGATGCTGCAGAACTGGCCTGGAAAAGAACTATCGAATTTTTCAAGGAAAAATTAACTTGACCTTGGGGAAGCGCCATCAGTTTCGGTGGCCTTCATCTATCCGACTATCGAAATGATCCACCTTTCGATAGTCCTTTATGTACACTTAAAATTCAACTGAATCAAGTAATGACCATTTCACGACTCTGTCTATTACTTTTGGCTATACTTTTGACTGGGAATTGTAGTCAGGGGCAGAATCCTGCTAAAGAAGACACAGAGCTGGACCTAAAAGTGAAGGCTTTTCTCGAAAGCAAAAAAGGCCAGTGGCGTGATCTAAACATTCCCACCTCCGATGGCCAGTTGATCTACGATATCATTGTTAAAAACGGCTATACCCGAGGCTTGGATATCGGAACCTCTACCGGTCATTCTGCCATATGGATGGCTTGGGCCTTTAGTAAGACCGGCGGAAAATTGATCACCATCGAGATTGATGAGTCCCGCCAGCAGCAGGCCTTGGCTAATTTTGAAAAAGCCGGCTTGTCTGAATATATCGACGCCCGGTTGGCCAATGCCCACCACCTGGTAAAAGAACTGGAGGGCCCGTTTGACTTCGTCTTTAGCGATGCTGATAAGGAATGGTATATCAACTATTTTAAAGATGTATCTCCCAAATTAGTTTCGGGCGGGTGTTTCGCCGCCCACAATGTCCGTGGTTTGCGTAGGGGAATGGTGGGCACTCGAGAATACCTGAAATATGTACAAGGTTTGGAAAATTATACCACCTCAATTGATAACTCCGGTGGTGGAGTAGCCATCACCTATAAAAATTAAATCATTATAGCTCCATGAAACTACTATTAGTAACCGCTTTGCTAGGCATCTGCTGCCCATTTAGCTTTGCACAACGCGTCATTACCAATATCCAGGGCGATCTATACCGGTTTCAAAACAATGCCCATTATTCTGTATTTCTGGTCACCGGCAAAGGGGTAATAGCCACCGATCCAATCAATGAAGAAGCAGCCTCCTGGCTGAAAACCCAGATCAAGCAACGATTCAATCAACCCGTAAAGTATGTCATTTACAGCCATCACCATGCCGACCACATTAGCGGAGGACAGGTCTTTGATGAAGCGGTCTTTGTAGGGCACAGCCTCACTAAAGAAGCTATAACGCAGGAAAATATCGATGTCCCCTTACCTCAAAAAACTTTTGATGATAAAATGACCCTAATATTGGGAGGTAAAGTAGTGAAATTATTCTATCCTGGTAAAAGCCACTCCGATAATGGCATTATCATGCTTTTCCCTCAAGAAAAGACCGTTTTTGCCGTAGATTTCATTTCAATAAAGCGATTGCCTTATCGCACACTGAACAACTCCTTCTTCCCTGACTGGATGGAAGCCATCAAAAAAGTGGAGGCATTGGATTTCGAAGTGCTGGCACCCGGTCATGGAGAACTGGGTGGCAAACCCGAGGTGACGGAACATAGAAAGTATCTGGAGGCGCTCTTTACTGCTGTAAAACAGGCTTATACTCAGGGTCAATCCCTGGACCATATGAAAAAAACCATCTTGCTGAAGTCCTACCAGCATTTAGGACAGTATCAGGCCTGGCGGGAAATGAACATTGAGGGGGTTTACAATTTCCTGTCCGGGGCTTCAAAATAGTCTAGGCCGCCACCTCTTGGAATTTTTGAAAAATCCTACAAATTGTGTATTTACTGAAGCAAATCGTAATCAACATCTTAGAGTATGGACTTACAGCTTAAAGGAAAGGTAGCCATTATAACCGGAGGTACGGTAGGTATTGGGCTGGCGGTAGCCCGGGCATTAGCTGAAGAAGGAGTAAATCTGGTAATCTGTGCCAGGAATCAAGAAAGACTTGCACAAGTGGCAGATGAATTGAAAAACACCCACCAAGTAGAAGTGGTAGGTATCAAAGCCGAT
>CAJIBY010000191.1_pt1 | contig 14274 bp, 10 predicted proteins | sample 9199461 | NCBI WGS metagenome assembly CAJIBY01 (sample SAMEA7708316, study PRJEB35096) | sediment metagenome | biome: marine neritic benthic zone biome [ENVO:01000025]; feature: sediment [ENVO:00002007]; material: shallow marine sediment [ENVO:03000034] sea grass bed [ENVO_01000059] ... | reverse complement strand
TCACCGTAAAACAACAGATCTTCCTGATGATCCCATCGCAGGTTTCCACGGGACAAATAGATATCCTGATAGTGATTTCGGTAGAGCTCGAATCTTTGCTGATAGCCCCACCCTTCATTCCCCTTGACTACGGCACTTAGATCATTTTCAACAAAATGTTGTTCAATAAGCGCTGCGGCCATCTTTTGACCACGAGTTCCGGTTTCACGACCCTCCAAGGCGTCGGAAGCCAAAATATTAAGGTAGTCCCGCAAATCTCCTTCCTTTATAGTACGGGCATATTGTTCCGCTATGGCGTCCTTCTCCACTAACGGCTGTTCAACTTCCTTAAGTTGCCCAGAGGAGTTAAAGGAGTAACACATTAGACTTAAGGACAACAGCCATTTAACTCTATTGTTAACTGAAATCATAGTCGTGCAAAGTTAATTGCGTAAGGTACCGTACGGGATAATTTTAATCAATAAAATTAGTACGAACGGTATTCCATATATTTAAATTACCCATTAACAAATATGCCAATTATAGGTTACCTTTGTACAGTTTTTTAGGTGGTCAAACAAATTCAATTCATGAACCTGAAGATCCAAAATGAACGGCCGTTCCATCAAAGACACAATGGCCCAGATGAAGCTCAAGTGAACCAAATGCTTCGAGCTATAGAAGTAGAAAGCCTTCAAAATCTTATGGACGAAACGGTACCTTCCGATATAATCCTGCAGCATAGTTTGAATATACCTAATGCGCTTTCGGAGCCGCAGTTTCTCCGTAACTTCAGACGACTGGTTAAAAAGAATAAAATATTCAAATCTTTTATTGGCCTGGGCTATTATAATTGCCATGTGCCCACTGTCATCCAGCGTAATATCCTGGAAAATCCAGGTTGGTATACTGCCTATACTCCTTATCAGGCTGAAATAGCCCAAGGGAGGCTGGAGGCACTGATCAATTTCCAAACCATGGTGTCGGATCTCACCGGTATGGAATTAGCGAACGCCAGTTTATTGGATGAAGGAACAGCAGCAGCAGAGGCTATGACCATGTTTTATAATTCCCGAAAAAGGGAGAAAAAGCATGACGATAAATTTTTTGTCCACCACAAGGTATTCCCCCAAACGCTGGACATCTTAAAGACCAGGGCAGTGCCGCTGGGCATAGAATTGGTTGTCGGTTCCATGTCTGAGTTTGAAAACCAACCTGAGGGGTATTTTGGGGTTTTGATCCAATACCCGGACAAAGAGGGTGGATTTGCCGATCACCAGGAATTAATACACCTTGCTCATCAGAATCGCACCCTGGTAGTGGTAGCAGCCGATCTACTAAGCTTAACCTTATTGAAACCGCCAGGAGAGATGGGCGCCGATGTGGTAGTGGGTACCACTCAGCGATTTGGCGTACCCATGGGCTATGGCGGTCCTCATGCCGCCTATTTCGCTACCAAAGAAGAATTTAAAAGACAGATACCGGGGAGGATCATTGGCGTCTCTATTGATGCTCAGGGTAACAAAGCCTATCGCATGGCTTTACAGACCAGGGAACAGCACATTCGAAGAGAAAAGGCCACTTCCAATATCTGTACTGCTCAGGTCTTGCTGGCAGTAATGGCAGGAATGTATGGAGTTTATCATGGCCCACAAGGAGTTAAAGACATGGCCTCCCGTATCCACGGTTTGACCCGCGTATTGGCTCGAGGGTTAGGACAGCTGGGTTTTAAGATCATTAATCCGAATTATTTTGATACCCTTACAGTAGAAATAACCAGCAGCTCCCTTTTAGAGACTATAAAGGTATTAGCACTTTCTAAGAAGTGCAATTTCCGATATGATGGGGACGTAGCCATCGGCATAGCACTGGATGAAACCACTACGATCAAGGAGGTAGAACTTATATTGAATATCTTCGCCAAAGCTACCCAACAAGAGGACTTGAGATTTCAGGAATTACAACAGGATCTAGAGTTGGATTGGCCCACCGATGTAGTACGTACCAGCGATTTTATGACACATGAGGTGTTCAATAGTTACCATTCTGAGCATCTAATGCTGCGTTATTTAAAGCGATTGGAGAACAAGGACCTTTCCTTGGTACACAGCATGATCTCACTGGGATCCTGCACTATGAAATTGAATGCCACCACAGAGATGATACCCGTCACCTGGCCGGAAATCGGAGGCCTTCATCCCTTTGCTCCCAGGGACCAAGCTCTGGGGTACCGGGAAATGTTCACGGAACTGGAAGGATGGCTCAGTGAAATCACGGGCTTTGAGGCTACTTCGTTGCAGCCCAACTCCGGCGCCCAAGGAGAATTCACAGGCTTGATGGTGATCCGTGCTTATCACCAGAGCAGAAATGAGAACTCCCGAAACGTGGCATTGATTCCTTCATCGGCCCATGGGACCAACCCAGCCAGTGCGGTAATGGCAGGCATGCGGGTAGTCATTGTGGCCTGTGACGACCAGGGCAATATAGATTTAGAGGATCTGAAAGAGAAGATATCCACGCACCAAAATGAGGTAGCGGCTTTGATGGTTACCTATCCCTCAACTCATGGGGTGTTTGAAGAAAAGATCAAGGAAATCTGTGATCTGGTCCACGATGCGGGTGGTTTGGTATATATGGACGGCGCCAACATGAACGCTCAAGTGGGACTGACAAACCCTGCTATGATCGGCGCCGATGTGTGTCACCTCAATTTGCATAAGACATTTTGTATCCCACACGGGGGAGGGGGTCCGGGTATGGGACCCATATGTGTAGCCGCACACTTAAAACCTTTTCTGCCCGGAAGCCCGGTAATTAATATGGGCCCTGAGAAAGCTATAACTGCTGTAAGTGCCGCCCCCTGGGGTAGTGCCAGTATACTGGCTATCAGTTATGCCTACATAGCATTAATGGGTGCCGATGGGCTGAAAAAAGCTACCGAACTGGCCATTCTAACAGCAAATTATGTAATGTGCCGTTTACAGGATTCCTACGAGATCCTGTACCGGGGCCATAATGGGCGTTGTGCTCATGAGATGATCATTGATTGTCGTGATTTCCGGACGTTTGGGGTGGAGGTTGAGGATATTGCCAAACGTCTGATGGATTATGGCTTTCACGCACCTACGGTGTCATTTCCTGTTGCTGGCACCATGATGATCGAGCCCACTGAAAGTGAGTCACTGGAGGAGTTGGATCGTTTTTGTGACGCCCTTATTGCCATAAGGAAAGAAATAACAGAAGTGGAAAGCGGACAGGCGGATGTGGAAAACAATGTCCTGAAAAACGCTCCTCATACTGCAGCAGTAGCGCTGAGCGATGAATGGGACTATCCATATTCCAGGGCGAAGGCGGTTTACCCTCTGCCATTTGTTAAGGATCAAAAGTTTTGGCCGGCAGTGAGTCGCATTGACAGTGCTTATGGAGATCGCAATTTATTCTGCAGCTGTATTCCAGTGGAGTCCTACCTGGAGTCAGAGGCGGTCGCTACCTCCTCCTAGGATAAGTGGGAGGCCGTTTCCAGGATCATTTCCCAGGCTTTATCAATATGATGCTTTTGTTGGTAGGTTTGTCCTACCACCAACCTTATGGTGTAGTTGTCGGCGAGCTTGGTATGGGTAAGATAGATTTTGCCGGATTGATTAAGTTCATGAAGAAGCTTTTCATTTAGGACATTCAAATCATCGTCCGAAACCTCCGGGGGCCGATATCGAAAACATACCGTGGCTAGCGGAGCGGGGGCCAGTAATTCAAATTGTGGGTGCCGATCGATGTCAGTGGCCAGATCCCGTGCCCATTTTATATGATTTGCTACCTTCTTACGGAGCCCTTCCTTGCCGAAATTCCGCAGTACAAACCACAATTTCAGCGCTCTGAAACGCCGGCCAAGCTGGATACCCCAGTCGCTGTAATTGTTGACCCTGCCATGGCTGCGGGTTTTCAAATACTCCGGTATTAAAGTGAATGTTCGTTGCAGGCTTTCCGCATCCCGGACAAAATAGGCGGTGCAATCGAAATTGGTAAACATCCATTTATGAGGATTGAATACGAAACTATCGGCAGCTTCCAGCCCCTGTCGCAGCCATTGGTACTCCGGCAACATCATGGCCGTACCCGCCCAAGCGGCATCCACATGCAGCCAGATCTTGTACTGCTTACATATCTCCGCAACTTCTTTCAAAGGATCTACCGCGGTAGATCCGGTGGAGCCCAGGGTGGCCACCATCCACAGCGGGATAAAGCCGGCCTTCAGGTCGGCCTTCACCATATCTTTTAAATGCGCAATGGATAGGGAGTATTCCCGGTCGACATCTACCAAAACCAGATTATCACTACCAAGACCTGCTATGCGCACTGCTTTTTCTACAGAGCTGTGGCTCTGCTTAGAGGCATATATTCTGAACCGTTCATTTCCCTGAAAACCTTTTTTATTGATCTTCCAGCCGGTATGCGATTCCCGGGCGGTGATCAGAGACACTAAGGTGGCGGTAGAAGCGGTATCATGGATTACACCCTGCCAAGCATGGGGAAGGTGCAGCAGGTCTTTCAACCAGTCCATCATTTTTTCTTCCAGCTCGGTGGCCGCAGGAGAGGTTTCCCAGATCATGCATTGAGCAGCCAGGGTCGCGGTCAACATTTCTGCCAGTACTGAGGGATAGCTGGAATTCCCATTAAAATAAGCGTGAAAACCAGGATGTTGCCAGTGTGTCATTCCGGGTACAATTATCTCCTGGAAATCCCGGAAGATAGCATCCATGGATTCTCCTTTCTCCGGAGCCGATGGCGGTAATATATCGTAAGTAGCTCCTGGTTTTACCTGCGACTTAACCGGGTAAGTCTCCACAGATTGAAAATAATCCGCCATCCAATCCACTAGGCGGTGAGCGGATTTTCTAAAGGAGTCAATATCCATATAGGTTGGGCGCTAGTTAATTTGACTGCTTCCTACGAAGGTCTTGGATTTTGTCAATCGACCGTTTTTATCGTAGGATTTCATGTCGCCTTTCACTATACCCTTTTCGTAGGGAATCTCCTTTTTTAAAGTCCCATCCCGATAGTAGTCCAGGGAAAGGCCATCTTCGATATCGTCATTGAAGCTAGCTTCGGTTCGCTTTTCGCCGTTGGGCCAGTATTTAACAAAAACTCCGTGCTTTTGGCCTCTTTTGTAATTACCCAAACGGTTTCTTCCACCGTCGCGGTAAAAGTCCCGGAAGTAACCATGAGGAATATCGTTGCGGTATTCTTCTTCCGATTTTAAGTTGCCGTTACCCCAGTATTTAATGGATATGCCATGCAACCGATTGTCTTTGTAGTAGGTTATGGATTTTACTTTTTCGCCGACCAACACTACCCATTTACCTTGTTTCTGCTGGGTGTTGTTAACTTGATTTAACTTTTCAACAGGGCGTCGGTAAAATCGTTGGGCAAATAGTGAAGGGGCGATAAACAATAGAAATAGGATTATTACGGGTATTTTCATGGAGATTGATAGTAGCTATAGTTGTTAGTGTTTAGAGCCTACTATTATAAAAAATTCTCCACACTCTATCAAATCATTAGCGGCGAGTAAGCGGTGTTTTTTTAAACATTTACATGACGCTCCGCGTGATAGGATGAACGCACCAAAGGTCCAGATTCTACATATTTTAACCCTCTTTTCAGCCCCTCCTCTTTGAAATGTTCGAACTTATCGGGATGCACGAATTCCGCCACTTCAATATGCAGTTTGGTGGGTTGCAAATACTGACCGAGCGTAAGGATATCCAAGCCATGTTCAACTAAATGATCCATAGCCCGATATACCTCCTGGTCTTTTTCCCCTAGCCCCAACATAATACCGGATTTGGTACGCTTTCCGGCCTCTTTGGTTCTTTGGATCTGCTCCAGGCTACGCTGGTATTTGGCTTGAGGTCTTACCGGGCGATATAGTCTTTCTACGGTTTCCATATTGTGGGAAACCACTTCCTGACCCGCACTGATCATGCGATCCAGTGCCAGCCAATTTCCCTTTACGTCGGGGATGAGTGTTTCAATGGTGGTCTCAGGGCTCAGTTCTTTCACTTTGACCACTGTCTGATGCCATATTTCCGCACCCCGGTCCTTCAGTTCATCACGATTTACCGATGTGATCACGGCATGCTTTACCCCCATTAATTTAATGGCCTCAGCCACCCGTTGTGGCTCTTCAGTATCGTATTCCGGCGGCCGGCCGGTGGCGACAGCACAGAAAGAACAGCTCCGGGTACAAACATTTCCCAGGATCATAAAAGTTGCAGTGCCGGCCCCCCAGCATTCACCCATATTCGGGCAGTTGCCACTCTCGCAAATGGTGTGTAGTTTATACTGATCCACCAGCTTACGTACCTTGGCGTACTCCTTACCCACAGGAAGCTTTACTCGCAGCCAATCCGGCTTGCGAGGCCTCCCTTGATTCGAAGATGAAATTACTGGTAATTCAATCATTGGATCTACTGAATAATGCCCGGGCAAAGTTACGAAGGATTACTGAAATGGGATAATCAGCGCCGACGGCCATAAAACAGGGTCACAAAGAAGGATGTGAAAAGACTGTCGTTACTATCATTAGGGACCAGTACGATATCTTCGGTGAAAGCTTCGATTACAAATCCCAGTTCAATACCCGACACGTTAGACTTAAAGGTTCCGAATTCAAAGCTAAAAGCAGGTTTTAGGTTAAGCCCAAACTTAACCTCTGAGTCTCCAAGACCTTGTAGAATATTACCTGTTCCCAGTATACTGTTGAAATCAACATGAACCTCCGGGTCGTAGGGTTCATTAATGCCCCGGCTGTTTTGGATGTAATAGGGAGATACGATCCCTATAGTGGGTCCACCCGCCAGGATACCGTGGATTTGCAGTCCCTGAAAGGATGCTTTTTTGAATAGTATCACTTCCCTACCATATTGCAACCGCACCGAATAAAGGTAATTCTGTTTTCCCCAGATAAAGGAATTGCCATTGAGGGGATTGGATATACGGGTCTCTTTGGGATGCTTTACATTCATTAACTCCAAACCAAATGTGTGGAATTGGTTTTCACTTAAGCGAATGCTTTTCTTGAAAATAAAGCCACCAATAAGTCCTCCGCGGGTATTCTTGTTAATTCCCCATACAAACTCGTCCGTATACTCATAATCCTCAGAATCCTGAGCCATCACATTACCGTATGACAGGATCACCAGCAACAAACAAGAAAATGATCTTATAATCCCCATTTCTTTCTTACCTATCCTCTAAATTTAACTATTTCCCAAATTAACACAAAAACAGTAGCTTTAGTTTATGAATACCCTAAAATCCCGCTACTTAGGCGAGCTAAGAACCTCCGCAGAACACTTAAAGTCTCATCAAAAACTGGTTTCTGATGCTCCTACAGACAATAACGGCAAAGGTGAATCTTTTTCACCCACTGATCTGGTTGCTGCCGCTCTAGGCAGTTGCATGATGACGGTTATGGGTATTTATGCCCAAAAAAACGACATTGATCTGGAGGATCTTCATTGGAATACTCAAAAGATCATGGCATCTGATCCGCGCAGGATTTCCGGGATAAGGATTGATTTCCACTGGCCGCGACCTAAGGCATCACCTGAAGATATTTCAAAATTGAAAGACATCGCGCTTAACTGTCCGGTAGCATTAAGTTTACATCCGGAACTCCGGCAAGAAATTACCTTCGATTTCTGAAGGGTCAGGCTGATACGCTATCCCAGGCTTCCTTTATGGCAGTAGCACTGATGCCCATATGTGAGGTGTGAAAGGTGCTGTTCCCGTCTATTATTAACAATACCTGGGGGGACTCGTGATACACTTGAAATTGCTGGGCAATAGCGTTGGAGACCTCTCGGAAAGTGATCAGGTCCAAAATATACCATTCTAAGCTTGGTGTTGTGGATTGATCCCAGGACCGTTCCAATCGGGATAAGACCATACTACTGATGGAACAGCGTGTGCTGTGCTTATAAATTAAAACTGGTGATTCATGGGATTTGTGAACCAGTTCCTGCAATGCTGCCATGCTGTCCAGGACATTCCAACTGATTTTAGTCATTCCAAATTTCCCTCTCCTTGGGGTCGTATTTAGGCTTTTTACGCTTCTCTTTCAAATGTTTGGGCTGATCAGCGTTTTTATTGGTTTTGGCCCAAAGCAATTTCCATTTGCGATTAATTTCCTTTCCGGCAGGTGATCTTCTAACCTGTCGTCCCGTATAGTTAGCACTGGGGTGAAGATCCTTACCCTTGGTTCTACGAATTTTATAATTACCCGCGAACAACTGCTCATCTCGTGATTTCTTGCGGTAGTACTGCTTTTGGAAGAACCTGGTCTTAACCTTGGTACTGCCCCGGTAGTTCATGCCCTCGGTCTTGATTTTAGCATTTGGTTTGACCTTAAGATGGCCGGCAAATTTCGTACCTTCGGTCTTGACCTTGGCGTTGGGCTTAACTTTCAGATGACCGGCAAACTTGGTACCTTCCGTACGGGTTTTCTTGTTGGGATTTACTTTCAGGTGTCCTGAAAAATCCGATCCGTCCCAGCTGGTGATCTTTTTAGATTTCTTCAAGTGACCGGCAAAGGTAGTACCAGGTCCTTGATCAATGAGCTTACGCTTATAACCTTTTATGGCATAAGTACTGGCCCTGGTATCTTTTTTGGCTTTCTTCAGTTTGTCATCACCGGCCCAATCTCCACCGTAATCCCGGATCACTTTGGATCTTAAGCGTTGATCCCCTTTCCAGTTGGTGCCTGGGGTGCCGTCGATCTTCTTGCCACTTTTTTGATCGCCTTTCCAGAAAGTTCCCGGGGTGCCGCCTATGTTCTTGCTTCTTCTTTGATCTCCTTTCCAAGCAGTACCAGGAGTGCCTCCTATACTCTTACCTCTCCTTTGATCACCACTCCATGAGGTGCCCGGAGTGCCCCCAATGTTCTTAGCTCGTCTTTGGTTTCCGCTCCAGTTAGTGCCTTGGTCTCGTTGTTCGATCTGAGGCGCTCTACCCCCTTTGTTGTTCCAACCTCTTTCGCCATAAATGGTGGAACGACCACCGGCCGTAGAGCTGCTTCCTGCGGTGCTCTGGCCTCGGTAATCCGTGCCTTGGGTACCGGTGGGAATTTTCTTTGGACGACCGCGACCGGAGAAATTGGTGCCTCGAGTGCCTTGAGCAGGACCCTGGTTCCCCACTCGTTCCATGTATTTTTTGGCATTGTTGCCGGTGTTCTTGGTGGGATTCCCCTTTGGTCGGCTATCCACAGGTACTTTATCGCCGCGGTAATTAGTGCCTTTGGAGGCGCCGATGCCCTTAGGCCTGCTACCACTACCGCTGTACCTGGTCCCCTCAGTACGGCTGGGAGCTTTATTAGCTCCGATGCGGTCCTGATAATTTTTGCCACTGGTTCCTTTCTGCTTGGTAGGGTTGCCTTTGATCTGCCCCTGGGGTTCTACCTTTTGGCCTCCATAGCGGGTTCCTTTGGCTTTGCCTACTTGCTTCTGCTTGGTACGACCGGGGTGTTTAGTGCCCTTAGTCCCTGAGGGTACTTTACCGGCACCGATGCGGTCCTGATATTTTACGGTCTTTTTTCTTTTCTGTTTAGTGGGATTACCCTTAGGGGTTGAGGGATTGGATGGGTCGATCTTGCCCTGGAACTGCGCGGCTTTTTTTTCGTTCTTTCTGCGTTTCTTCTTGGCTTTTCTCTGTTGCTTGGTGACCTTTTCCTTCTTTTGAGCATAGACCGTCTCCGTGGGAAGGGTTAGCAAAAAAAGACACAGCAGGGCCATCGGTAACCAGTACCCTACATGAAAAAAGCGGCTCCCTTTAGAGAGCGACCCACGATATTTGGAAAAGACACCTGTCAAAATGATCCTTTAACCCCTCGAAACTAACAAAATAATAACGAATTATTATCATTTATATGTTAACTCGGGACTAATTATTACATCGGCAATAATAAGACCAACAATGTCATCCAAAAGTTCCCGGGATGCGCCTAATAGGCCATTAATTGATCGAATTTATTCTTTAGCCGGGAAACAGGTAAAAAATTGTCTTCCAGGCTTTTGGAAAATGGAACAGCGGTATCCAAAGAGGCTACTCTTACCACGGGACCGTCTAAGGATTCGAAGCAATGTTCTCCGATCCATGCCGATATCTCGCCTCCGATACCGCCAGTCATGCAGTCTTCGTGCAATACTATCACTTTTCCTGTTCTATTTACCGATTGTGCCACCGCAGGTTGATCCCATGGAAGCAGGGTACGAAGATCCAGGATTTCTATGGAATATCCGGGTTGCGAAGCAGCCAATTCCAAAGCCCAATGCACGCCCATGCCATAGGTAATGATAGAAAGATCGTCTCCAGATTGCACCACCTTTGCCTGACCCAACGGAGTAGTATGGTAGTCCTGAGCAACAGGTCCAGAGAGGGACCGATACAGGGCTTTATGTTCAAAATACAAGACCGGATTAGGGTCTTCAATGGCACTTAGCAATAAGCCCAGGGCGTCCGCCGGATTGGAGGGGTAGACCACCTTCAGGCCGGGAGTATGTACAAACCATGCTTCATTAGATTGGGAGTGATAGGGCCCTGCGCCTACACCCGCACCGGTTGGCATGCGGATTACCACATCTGAATTTTGGTCCCACCGATAGTGTGACTTAGCAAGATTATTAATGATCTGATTAAATCCACAGGTTACAAAGTCCGCAAATTGCATTTCTACAATGGATTTAAATCCTTTAATGGACAGGCCCAAACCAATCCCCACAATTGCCGATTCGCAAAGAGGTGTATTGCGAACTCTTTCCTTCCCAAAGACATCATAAAGTCCTTCAGTCACCTTAAATACTCCCCCGTAATCGGCAATATCCTGACCCATTAATATCAGATTGGGGTGTTTTTCCATGCCTTTGCGCAGGGCCAGACTGATAGCATCTACAAAGCGCATGTCTTCTTCTTCGGAGGAGCCAATGGTGGTGCCGTTTTGAATGTTCGATGGAGCGTACATATCGCCCTCTTCACCTGTAGTATCAGCAGTAGGCCACTCTTCGGCGAAGGCAAATTCCAGGGCTTGCTCGATCTCCGCTTTGATATCCTCTCGAATGGCATTTTTCAGCTCCTCGGAAAGGACCTTTTCCTGCAGCAGGAACTTTTCAAAGTGAGCAATTGGATCCCTGTCGGCCCAATATTCCATCAATTCCCGCGGGACATATTTAGTGCCGCTGGCCTCCTCATGACCTCTCATTCGGAACGTGAGCGCTTCAATAAGAATGGGTGCCGGGGTTTTACGGATTTTGTTCACCGCTTGTTTAAGGGTGTGATAGACCTCCAGTAGATTATTTCCATCTACTTGCTGGGTCTCTATGCCATATCCGGGACCCTTGTCGGTAAAGCTCTTGAATTTAAACTGCTCGGAACTAGGGGTAGAGAGGCCGTAGCCATTGTTTTCTATCACAAAGATCACTGGCAAATTCCACACTGAGGCCACATTCAGAGCCTCATGAAAATCGCCTTCGCTGGCTCCGCCATCACCACAAAAGACCAAAGTGGCTCGAGAATGTGCTTGTAAGATATCCGCTAGTGCAATACCGTCGGCCACTGCTAACTGCGGGCCTAGGTGGGAGATCATTCCTACCAGATTATGTTCCTTTGATCCAAAGTGAAAGGACCGGTCGCGGCCTTTGGTAAAGCCTGAAAGCTTACCCTGAAACTGAGCAAACAGCCGTTCCAAAGGAATTCCGCGAGTGGTAAATACTCCCAAATTGCGATGCATGGGTAGTATGTACTCCTCAGGGTCCATGACCAGGGCTGCTCCTACACTAATAGCTTCCTGTCCAATTCCGGAAAACCACTTGCTGATCTTACCCTGGCGCAGCAGTAAGATCATTTTTTCTTCAATAAGTCGAGGCTTAACCAATTGCTGGTAAAAGCTGAGCAGTTGTTTGTTACTAAGCTTTTTGCGGTGAAATTTCATCAACTTTGGGATGCATGCATGGTCTGCGCAAGTTAAGGTATTGAGGGTATCCGTAAAAAAAATGCGCTTATTTTTTAATTTTAGGGCTCCATGATCGATTACCAATCATTTACATTGGATAATGGCTTGCAAGTGTTGGTACATGAAGACCCGTCCACATCATTAGCGGCGGTCAATATTTTGTACAACGTTGGCTCCCGAGATGAATCGGAACACAAAACGGGATTTGCTCACTTGTTTGAACATTTGATGTTCGGGGGATCTAAACATATCGATTCCTACGATCAGCCCCTTCAACATGTAGGCGGCGAAAATAACGCCTTTACAACTCCAGATATAACGAATTATTACCTAACCTTGCCAGCGGCGAACCTGGAGACGGCTTTTTGGCTGGAGTCGGACCGTATGCTAAGCCTATCGTTCGATCCTCAGGTCTTGGAGGTACAGCGCAAAGTGGTCATAGAAGAATTTAAGCAGCGTTACCTGAACCAGCCCTATGGTGATGTTTGGTTGAAGCTACGGCCCATAGCCTATCAACTTCATCCCTATAGGTGGGCCACTATTGGCAAGGATATCAGCCACATTGAGAACGCTACCATACAGGACGTACGGGATTTCTTTAGGAAGTTTTACCATCCAGCTAATGCCATTCTAGTGGTGGCCGGTAATGTGAAGTACCAGCAAGTTTGCCAGCTGGCAGGTAAATGGTTCGGAGGAATTAAAGCGGGTCCGGCTTACCGGAGAGATCTTCCTCAGGAACCGATCCAATCAGAGTCCAGAATCATCAAGGTAAGCGCTGATGTACCCTTAAATGCCTTCTACCAAGTATACCATATTCCCCCGCGTTTTACAGAAAGCTACCACCAGGCCGACCTGATTAGCGATATTTTAGGACGTGGTAAGTCCTCAAAGCTCTATCAGACCCTGGTGAAAGAACGCCAGATGTTTAGTGCAATTTCAAGTTATGTAACCGGGTCATTAGATCCAGGTTTGATGGTGATTCAGGGCCAGCTTCATGAAGGATTCAGTTGTGATCAAGGACATCGGGCGGTGCGAGAGATCATCGATGAAATGTTAACCACAGAAGTTAAGGAAGAAGAACTTCAAAAAGTAAAAAACCAAGCGGAGTCCAGCCTGGTGTTCGGTAAAGTCTCTCTTTTAAACCGGGCCATGAACCTCGCATTGGGAGCTTTGGTGGGCGATGCTGACTACATCAATAAAGAAGACACCATAATTCAGGACATTAAAGCGGATGATATTATGGCCTTAGCACCTCAGATCCTACGAGAGAACAACAGTACTACCATGTATTACCAAAAACAATCGTAAATGAAGAGTATTAGAATAGGTCAGGGTTACGATGTACATAAGCTGGAGCCAGGGCGTCCTTTTTGGCTGGGAGGCATAGAAGTCCCCCACAAACAGGGCGCGGTAGGTCACTCAGATGCGGATGTTTTGATCCATGTGATTTGCGACGCCCTTTTGGGTGCTTCCAGTCAACGGGATATCGGGTTTCACTTTCCGGATACGGATCCGCAATTTAAAGGAATCGACAGTAAGCTATTGCTAAAAGAAGTGTTAGATAAAGTTCACCATGCGGGCTACCAGATAGGCAACATTGACGCAACCGTTTGTTTGCAAGCCCCTAAAATTAGCAAGTTGGTACCTCAAATGGCCCAATGCCTGTCCCAGATAATGGGCATCCCGGTTGGCGATATCAGCATTAAAGCCACTACTACGGAGCGACTGGGGTTTGTGGGTAAAGAAGAAGGAGTGAGCGCTTTGGCAGTTGTGCTGATCTTCAAAGATTGATGGACCCACAGATCAGAATTACCGGCGACGGTTCTACTACACTTTATTCACCGGATCTTGATGAGACCTTTCATTCCATGCATGGCGCCATCAGGGAATCCCAACAGGTCTTTATTGAGCAGGGTTTAGAGTTTTATGTGGGTCAAGCCTCTAAATCCCCGGTGACCATATTGGAGATAGGTTTGGGCACAGGTCTTAATGCCTGGCTCAGTTGGCACTTTGCCGACAACCGGCAGGTAGGCCTACAGTATACGTCATTAGAGCCTTTTCCCCTGAAAGCACATATTTTAAAAGAATTAAATTACCCTTCCGTCATTAGCTTACCAGGACAACCGGTTTCATTTGATGGTATTCATAAAGTTGCCTGGGAAAAAGCCCAATCCTTGAGTGATTACTTTTCCTTGTACAAGGTTCCACAAAGAATTCAAGACTTTCAAGAGGAGGAAATTTTTGACGTGGTTTATTTTGATGCTTTTGCGCCCAATAAACAGCCGGAGATA
>CAJIBY010000533.1_pt1 | contig 14385 bp, 12 predicted proteins | sample 9199461 | NCBI WGS metagenome assembly CAJIBY01 (sample SAMEA7708316, study PRJEB35096) | sediment metagenome | biome: marine neritic benthic zone biome [ENVO:01000025]; feature: sediment [ENVO:00002007]; material: shallow marine sediment [ENVO:03000034] sea grass bed [ENVO_01000059] ... | reverse complement strand
GTCTCGAAATTGGCAAAATCCCGATGTAACAGAAAGTTGTAATACAGCGTATTTTGATTCAACCCACCAGGTCCATCCGGATCAAAAGCAGATTGTACCGGTGACTGGGCAATGGCCTGCAAAGGTGTAGAGAAGGCATTGTCAGTAGATAATCTTTCATTCAAACTTCGCGACAGCAAGAAGTTTAATCCAAAACTCAATTTGTCAGTGGCCTGGTGATCCAGATTCACCCTACCGGAGTAACGCTCGAAATCATTACCGGTAAGCAGTCCTGCTTGGTCTGAATATTGTCCGGATACGTAGAAACGGGTTTTGTCGGTTCCACCCGAAGCTGAGATATCGATTTGCTTAATACCGGCGTCCTGGAAGGCCAACTCCTGCCAGTCGGTGTCATAATTTTCAGGATCATCCCACCCGGGCACAAAGATATCGTATAGGTCTTCTCTGAGAAGACCGAACAAGGTGCCATTTACAGTACCATCGCTAGAGGAGTTGGCAAAAGCCTCATCAAACAATTCAAAATACTGATCGCGGTTCAACCAGTCTACCTTATTAGAAGGCTCACTGGTTCCCCACAACATGTCCACGTTGAATTGGGTTTTGCCGGATTTTCCCTTTTTAGTGGTGATCAGCACCACCCCATTGGCGGCCCTTGAACCATATATGGCCGCTGCACTGGCATCCTTTAATACCTCAATGGATTCAATATCATTGGGGTTAATGTCGGATAGCGGGTTAGTCTGGGCAGTGTTAATGGAAAGATCCTCGGTGGTTACCGGAACCCCATCTACCACATATAAAGGTTGGTTTGAAGCAGATACAGAAGACGATCCTCGTACCCTTACCTGAATACCCTGACCCAGTTTGCCATTGTTGGACTGGATGTAAACACCAGCAGCTCGACCTTGTATGGCCTGCTCAAAGCTGTTGACCGGGATATGCTGAATATCCGCACCATCGACCTGAGCTACGTTACCTGTAAGATCCTGTTTGATCTGGGTTCCGTAACCTACTACTACCACTTCGGAAAGCTCCGTTACATCTGCGGTCATGGCCACGTCAATTACCGATCGATTTCCGATATCGATCTCTTGGGTTTCAAAACCAATGGATGAAAACACCAATATTCCACCTTCTGAGGGGACGGATAATCTGTAGTTTCCGTCTACATCAGTGGTGGCGCCGGTGGTGGTTCCCTGGAGAATCACATTGACAGCCGGTAAACCGCCGGCGTCATCGGCCGAGGTGACATTCCCCGTTACCGTTCGATCTTGCGCCCATCCCTGGATGCCCAAGGCGAAAGCTAAGATCAAATTAATGAGTAAAAACCTCTTCATATTATATTGTTTTAGTTATGGATACACTACTGAGAACTGTTTAGTGAAAAATTAACAGTTCTGGATGGGCTGGACGTTAAGCTTGCTTAACGACATGAGGGCTTGCATTGGAATTTTTCTGATTTTAAGCCTCAGCCACATCACTTTAAATGGGGGATTTTTCTTGGGGCAAACTTACCCTGTTTATCCTTGAAATGCAAAATTTGCCCTCAAAAAGATCACATAATCACGCATTCTGGGCTATGTATCACATGATGTCTATAAATACCTTCTAAAAATCGGCTAACAGAGTTTGTAGTACCGCATATTAAGGGATGAACGGAGCTTTATGGCTCTGTTAAGCCCTTTGTAACACTGCTGGGGGCTAGGGTTTTTAAAACGCCTGCGCTTGCTTACTTTTGCAACATGATTGCTATAAACAATCTAACTTATCACATAGGAGATCGGCCTCTGTATAAAGATGCTTCCGTTCATATCAAGCCCAAGGACAAAATTGGGTTGATCGGGCTTAACGGTACGGGGAAATCAACACTTCTGCGCTTAATAAATGGAGACTATGAATCGGCAGGCGGTTCCATAAGCAAAAGTGCTCAAACTACCATAGGCTTTCTGGATCAGGATTTGATGTCCTACAGTTCGGAGGAGTCCATACTACAGGTAGCTATGCAGGCCTTCAAAGAGGCCAATGAGCTGCAAAAGCAGATTGAAGATATCCTGCACAAAATGGAAACCCAATATCAGGACAACCTGGTAGATAAGCTCAGTGCCTTACAGGAACGATACGAAGGCTTGGACGGGTACTCCTTGCAGGCCAAAGCCGAAGAAATACTAGAAGGGATCGGATTCTCCACCAACGATCTTGGCCGACCTTTAAGCGAATTCTCCGGGGGCTGGCGCATGCGGGTAATGTTAGCCAAGCTTCTCCTGGAAAAGCCCGATCTGTTGATGTTGGATGAACCCACAAACCACTTGGATTTGCCATCAATCAAATGGGTGGAGCAATATTTAAAGACCTACGATGGAGCGGTTCTGGTGGTATCGCACGACCGCAGATTTCTTGATCAAGTCTGCCTGTCCATAGTAGAGGTCGCACAGATGACCCTGACCACCTACCCCGGTAATTACAGTCAGTACCTGCAGGAAAAGGCCATGCGTTCAGAAATACAGAATAATGCCTATATAAACCAACAACAAAAGATCAAGCAATCCGAGCAGTTCATCAATCGCTTTCGGGCCAAGGCCAGTAAAGCCCGACAGGTGCAATCCCGTATTAAATCCCTGGAACGCATGGAAAAGATCGAAGCCATAAGCGATACGGTAGCTCCGGTTAATTTTAGATTCGATTTTAAACAAAAATCCGGCAGGTTTGTCAGTACTCTGGAGCATGTTTCCAAGTCTTTCGGTCCCATAAAGATCTTTGAAAACAGCTCCGCTCAGATCGAACGGGGGGATAAGATTGCCTTGATTGGCGCTAACGGCAAAGGAAAATCCACCTTATTACGCATTATCGCAGGCTCCGAACCCATAGAAGGTCATTGTCAATTAGGATACAATGTAAATATGGCCTTTTACGCTCAGCATCAACTGGAAGCTTTAAATGTTAACAATGAGATTCTGGAAGAGTTGAAACAAGCGGGCAGCGGCAAAACAGAGCAGGAGCTTCGCAATGTACTGGGATGCTTCCTGTTCAGCGATGACGAGGTGTTCAAGAAAATAAAAGTGCTTAGCGGAGGAGAGAAATCGCGGGTAGCCCTGGCCAAAACGCTAATATCCGAATCCAATTTCCTGCTATTGGATGAGCCCACTAATCATTTGGATATGCAATCCGTACAGATCCTGATTCAGGCCCTGAATCAATATAAAGGGAGCTTTATCATTGTAAGCCATGACCGGCATTTTATATCACAAGTGGCTAACAAGGTCTGGTATATCCAGGATCTGGAATTAAAGTCGTTTCCCGGCAATTATGAAGAATACGAGTATTGGCAGGCAAAACAATCCGTTTCGGCCGCTTCCCAAACCCACAGGGTTAAACCGAAAAAATCCAAAACAAAAAAGAACCTCACCAAAAAACCTCCGCCCGGTGGGTTAATGGAGCTGCAAAAGCAATTAGCAAAATTGGAAACACATATTGAAACCTTGGAAACCCAGAAGAAAGAAATTGAGGCAAAACTGGCCGACCCCCAGATATACGGCAACCCCGAACTGCTGGCTCAAACCTCACAATCGTTTCAATCAAATGATGATGACCTGCGGAAGGTAAACAAACAATGGGAGAAGTTGGCTCTTAAAATTGATCTCCTTACGGAAAACTAAAGGCGGATAAGTGAAATGCCCGCAGGTATTAGCTGCAGGCATTATCTTTCAAATTCCCTTTACTTCGCTAAAAGATCAGGCCTAAGCTAATAGTGGTGCGCTCAAAAGTACGGGTCTCGACGTTGGATACTATATTCCCGTTGCCGAAGTCCAGGGGTTCGTACACGGTTTCCGAATGCTGGCGGAGGTACCCGACCTTAAGAATCCAGGAATATTTGCCCGCATACCAGCGCAGCCCTATTCCGGGTTCCAGATAGTATCCACTCTTGGTGTCGGCCACCAACCCGCTCTGGTTGCGATCTGTTGACCAGCCCCAACCGGTGCGCAGGAAGTAGCTGGGCGTAATACGGCCCCTCAACATATCCCCTTGAACTTCCACAAACCAGGGAACGGTTCGGATCTGAGGGTAATAGTATATGCCAGTGCCCATTCCCACAGCCAGGCCTGTGGTGAAGCGATAACCTGCGGCCAGGGAGGCATTGAAAGTAGTCTCAGTGGGGTTTTCGTTATGACTCTTACCCAAGGTAATACCCCAGTTAACCTGGTAATAGGTTCCCGGTACCTTTTTTAGATAGTACCGAGGATTTAGCTTTTGTTTTTTCAGGGTCACAACTTCCGCAATAGGTATAGCAAGAGTGTGTTCTGGAGTGATATGAACCATTAACTGATCGTTCTGCAGTTCGGTGATTCCCCACAACACGCTGCCATTCTTTAACGTCACCTTATCCAGGTATTTCTCGACCTGTGCCAGTCCACTGTAATGGAGCATTCCCAGGGTGACGATTAACAGCAATTCTTTAAGTAGCAATTTCTTCATGACTCCGATTGGATACTGATCACGCTTAACAATTTCAATTCTTCGGGATTGGAGTAGTCGAACTGATAAATACCCTGCGCCCCTACCAGGATCAGGTGGCTATCAATGGCTATTACATCATATGCCGGAATGGAAGGAAGGTGACTGAGCAGATTATCGCTTATGGCATCTTTGTCTGCCACATTAAAGACCTTAAGGCCGTACTCACCTTCACACAGGAACAATAGATCATCGTCAATGGCTAATCCATGAGGGTTTTCCATTAAGTAGGTTTTAACCAAAAGCGGTTGTTGGATGTTGGAGATATCGATCACATCCAACTGATCGGTTATCCCAAAACAAGCATTTCCCGATCTAAGGGTGACGTATGCGTAATTGCCTTGAGCCACTACCGGGTCACAAGCCTGCGCATGGTTAAAGGTGCTGATGAATTGCGGGGACTGGGGTACAGAATTGTCGAATATCTGCATACCGGTATTGGACCCGATAAACAGCTTATCATTATAGGGGAAAATGGTTTCAATTCCCCATCCCAGTTCAATGGTGCTTAATGGTGCCGGGTCCGTCAGGGTATTGACATCGAAAACGTGCATGCTCCAATTGTCTACCACATACAGGTATTCCTGATAAATGGCAAAACGAGCAAAGGATCCGCCTAGACCGCTTCCCGGGCTGGCCTCAGCGGCACTTTGAAATCCTCGGTTCGCCTGATCAAGACTTAACCAGACACCGCCTCCACCTACTTGCGGAAAGGCAAATCCTTCGTCACAATCATACACCTGCACCGTTTCAATTTCCACAAAATCCGTAACAAAGCCATTTTGTTCGGTGCTCCAGAAACCATTGAACTCCACGAACTCCACCACATTCTCTAAGCGTTTGATCAATTTAACGTCTGTGGGATCGCTAATATCCAACACCAAAAGATCTACGAAGCTATCCACATACATAATATTTCCTTTCACCGCTACGTCAAAACTTCCGGGAATATTAAGAAAAGACAGTGCTTGGGGATTTGCTTTGTCGTTGTTGTTGAATATATGGATCCCTTTACCAAATTCATTTATAAAAAGATAGTGGTCCTTGCGGTATATCTTCCCGGGGTTTTCTAAACCCCGCGGCTCTAAGCTGGCATAAGAAGCGCGTACCTCGGCCGCAGAAGTATAGACAGGCTCTAGGTAAACGTACGTTTCAGAATTTTCACAATTATCTGTACAGCTGATCATGCTGATCCCGATAGCTAATAAAATAGTTATTAAGGCTGCTGCACCCAGGTTTCGGAATAGTTGTCGATTGCTTGTCATATCCAATAATTTGATGTGGTAAATCTATTTTCTAAGAACCCTTGATTGTTGTCGTTATTTGAAATTGTATTTAATACCAACACCTACGCCAATAGACGCCGGCAAACTGGAATAAGTATTATCAGGTTTGGTAAACTCGCTAATAGCAATTTTATATTGCGGCTGTAGCGTAATACTATAACGCGGAAGTATCTCATAGCTGGCTTGTAATCCCACCATACCGTTGAAGTAAAGCGTACGGTAGGGAGAGTCGGAACCGGGATTTATGGTAACACTTTCCAAACTAGCATCAGAAGGAGATATGGTGTTTTTAAGGAATATATCCGCGGCCAAACCTGCATTAATGGTAAGTTGAATTTTCTTATCCAGTACGATATATCCGGCCTGCAGGGGAATAGAGATAAACTGGAAATCATTATCCAAATCTGTGGGCGCGAATGCCAGTGCTCCGGAGGAGTTCCTCAAATCCAAAGACTCCACCACACTGGAAAATACCGGTGTTTGTCCTATTACCGCGTTGGTACTGCTTTGAACATTGTTGCGGAAATACTGTAACCCGCTGGTAACCTCCCACCGGGGAGAAAGTTTCAGGCCTAAGTCTACTGCTAGTGAGAAAGAGAAACCCGCAGAGGTCTCCTCACTAGGTGTAAAGCTACTCCCAGTGACCTGATCAAAAGCCGGAGAGTTTAGGGCCAGTTCATTTCCTTGTTGATAGTTGGGATCGAATTGTCCAGGAGCCAGACTGATTCCCGCCCAAAACCCCTTACTTTCGAATATTTTAGGTTCGGAAGCGGGCTGCAAAGCGACCCCGTATATATGTGAAGGGGTTGTGGAAAGTGTCATGGACTGTTGTCGAGGCTTTAAGGGATTGAGCGCCAACAATTGTTGTTCAACGGTGGTGGCCGCATCGGTTTTGTAATAATTGGTTGAATTGGTTTCTGGCAAGTCACTCTTCTCAAGAGGCGCAGCCCCTTTTTCGGCAGCATCAAGATCGTTTTTATCATATTCCCCAGCCAGTAAAATACTTCGATCGTCTTGGTCCAGCGGTTCACCAACTTGATCTTGGCCTGACTCCGCTAAGGCACCTTGGTCCTTCTCGGATCTATTGGTTTGAGTAAGGAGGGTTTCTTGCGATTGTTTTACGGGTTGCTCATTAGCATCTTGAGTATCTTCACCTTTAAAAGCTTCACTCAAGGCAGCGGACTCCCCCTGATCGGACGATTGTGATGATTCAGAACCAAGGTCTGGGGTTTGATCCGGGGTTTGGTCACTGGAGCTCAACGGCTGGGTTTCCTTTGATCCTGGACTTTCCTGAAAATCGGGTCGGTCGGTTATGGTGGTTTCCGAGGAATTGGTAACCCATGATGATTGATAGGCCAGATAGCCCAATAATCCGGCAAATAACACCATCCCTGCGGCAGCCAGCCATTTGTAGTAAAAGGCCCGTCGCTTATACTTGGCCGCCTCTCCATTGGCAATGGAGGCTTCTATTCCCGTCCATAGTTTCTCAGGGGGGGTGATCTCCGCTCCTTCGAAAGCTTGTTGCCATTTACGTTCGTAATTTCCCTGACCCATTCTATTGATATTTTTCGTAATTGATCTTATCTGCATCGGCCATCATTTGCTGCAGCAATAACCTGGCGCGCGCATATTGAGACTTGGAAGTACCCTCACTAATATCCAGCATCTTGGCGATTTCCCGATGCTTATACCCTTCAATGGCATACATGTTAAATATTACCTGGCATCCGATCGGCAGGGATTGAATCATTTTAAGTAACTCATCCATTTGATAATTGGATAATGTGAGATCTTGAGTTTGTTTAGGATCAATTTCGTTTATATCTACCATGGGAAATAAGTATAGCTTTCCCCGCTGATAGTTCAACGCCGTATTGATGACAACCCTTTTGACCCAGTATCCTAAAGTGCTGTCGCCCCTGAACGATTGTATGCTCTTAAACACTTTTATAAAGGCCTCTTGAAGTATATCTTCCGCATTATCTTTGTTTTTACAATACCGCATGCATACCACCAGCATAGCCCCCGCATAACGCTCATAAAGCGCACGCTGCATACCGCGGTCACCTTTAGTACAACCGGCTATTAATTGCTCCTCACTATGCATAGAAGGTATTGTAGGTCGTTAGTTACTTGTACCTTTATTAATAAGACACCAATTTTACAAAAAGGGTTGGAAATTCGTGTTTCTAAGAGATAATACCTAGTTTATACCACATGATCACCCACTGGCCAGCATTCCGGAAGCTCATATTACCAGCCACAATTACCGCAATAATGGGTTGTGTCCCCTTGGATCAAGCCAGCAACAGTCTCACCACACCAGCATCCGAAAAAAAACTGCGGCTCGATAATTTCCAATACGAAGAAAACATTAAGACAGTCCGTCTATTTCCACTTACTGCCAGTTACGATGAAGTAATACAGCCAGCGGTAATACCCTTGGGTTCTACGGAGCTAATACTGGAGTTCGATCAGTTATTTGGAGATTATCAAACGTACTATGCACGGATTATCCATTGCAATCACGATTGGACCAAATCAAGGCTGAACGATATTGAGTTCCTGGCACAATACAATGAATTCCCCATTTCAAATTACCAGTATTCCTTTGGTACCCGCACTTCATATGTCCATTATCAATGGCAGGTACCTCCGGTTAAATTACCTGGAAATTATGTCATCAAAGTTTACCGGGAAGGTAGTGAGGCCGATCTTATACTAACCCGCCGGTTTATGGTGTACCATAACCAGGTGCAATTCGATGCCACCGTAAACATGTCCCGGGGTATTGTGGAAAGGGACATGAACCAGCAAATTGAATTCGCCATTAATTACCCCAACCTACAGGTCAGCAATCCTCTGGAGGACATAAAAATTGTGATCCGTCAAAACAAGCGATGGGATAACGCCCTTTGGGGCTTAAAACCTACTTCCATGAAGTCCGATATCAGCCGGTTGGAATATCGCTACTTCAATATGGAGAACGATTTTCCCGGGGGCAATGAATTCAGGTTTTTCGATCTGAGATCCGTGAACACCTTAGGTCAGAACATTGGGAGTATCGACAGGCATGAGAACAGAATCAATGCCTTTATTCTTAAGGACGTACCTAATCGTAATCAAGGGTACGGTTTGGTACAAGACATCAACGGCGAATATGTAGTGGGTAATCTGGAAAGTGATCCGCCCAACGTAACCAGCGACTATGCATTCGTTAGCTTCTTTTTGGAATCCGATGCCATTTCTAACCCTGTATACGTAATGGGGGCCTTGAGTAATTGGCAATATGGGGATCAAAATATCATGGGTTACAACAGTGAGCTAGGAGGCTATCAAGCCACTATACTGTTGAAGCAAGGGTGGTACAATTACATGTATTACGTGCCGGACGACGTCCAAGCCTATCGGTTTGAGGGCAGTTACTTTGAAACTGAGAATCTCTATGAGATCTTGGTCTATTACCGTGCATTGGGCACACTTTTTGACCAATTGGTTGGCTACGCCAATATTGTGCACAATCGGCGCAATTAATTTAAGAAGGGATCTGGTACCGGGGATTTTCTTTACCGGGATCGTTGTTGGTAACATCCAGCATACCGAAACCCTTATGGCAAAACTTTCCAAGACCTGCTACAAAAACGAATTCCTGCACTTCCTTGGCGGCATATAGCGTGAACGGTAAAGTATATCCCCGAACTTCGTACTTAACATCTTGATCAAACATGGGATAAATACGGGCGAATTTCTTTTGAGTTGCTTTTATCTTTTGCAGGTATTTCTTGTCGGGAACGGTTTGAAACCTGAAAAAATTCTTTAATTGTTCCTCAGTGTACTTGCCCATCTTCGACATTCGTTCCATAGTAGCTTCATACAAAGAATCCGAGAAGGTGTCTTCTTCAGGCGAGATAAATCGTTTTCCTTGGTTATCATTGAAAGAAGGTTCCAGTAGCACCACGGGCGAAATACAGATGTATTTCATAGATTCTTCAAAGGGGGGTAAATTCTCTTGCTCGACATACTCGGGCTCCAACATCAAACCTCCCACGTCAATCTGGCTAAAGCTAAATAAGTGTTTCAGCAAGTAATCGATAAAAGTCTTATCGAAGGCAGATATCACCAGAGTTACTTTGTTGGAATAGAAATGCAAGCCACTACGACTCACTTTGGTTTGGCCTTTTAGCCCGGAAAAATTGAACCAACGATAGTCGTAAAATGAAGGTTCACCTCCCCTAATCAAAATACCTTTAAGCAACTGCGCCAACAGGTACTGGTGATGAAAAGGAACGGCGGCTCCCTTATTCTTCAGCTGAAATATGATCCTGATTCTCAATTTCCCGATTATAAAAAATTAACTCATATCCGGTTGTAAAAAACGATCCATGCTCCAACTCGCAGTGGATCAATGCCTTTAGCCTCGTAAAAAAACTAAAAAAGTTTTAATAATTTAACCTAAAACTGCAAAATTTACCTTTACACGTTAAATCGAAAGTGCATAATATCGCCGTCTAAAACCGTATAATCTTTGCCTTCAATGGACATTTTACCGGCTTCTTTGCACGATAATTCCGACCCATACCGCTCATAGTCATCCAATTTGATAACCTCTGCTTTAATAAAACCTTTCTCAAAATCAGTGTGTATGGCCCCCGCGGCTTTGGGCGCTTTCCATCCCCTTTTGATTGTCCAAGCCCGGACCTCTTTTTCACCGGCTGTAAAGTAGGTGATCAGATCCAGTAGCTGGTAGGAGGCCCTTACCAACTGATCCAAACCGGACTCTTTTAGCCCATATTCCTTCATAAACAGCTCTTGTTCTTCATTATCAAGTTCCACTATTTGCGCCTCAATCGAACCGGCAATAGTCACCATCTCCGCAGATTCCGCTTGTGCCACCTTCCTTAGCTTTTCACTGTATTCGTTCCCTTCGGGCAGTGAATCCTCATCAATATTGGCCACGTATATCACCGGTTTAACGGTCAATAGCTGCAAATCCTTAATGGAGGCCAGCTGTTCGGGAGTAGCCCCCATACTGCGTACGCTTATCCCTTTCTCTAACTGCTGTTGAACAAACTGCAAGTTGGCCAGGTCCTTGCGAGCCGCGGCGTCACCTGATTTGGCGATTTTTTCCAACCTCTGGGTTTTCTTATCGATAGATTCCAGATCCTTTAATTGCAACTCCGTGTCGATGACTTCCTTATCAAATATGGGATCGAGGCTGCCCCCCACATGCGCAATATTTTCATCGTCGAAGCACCGTACCACATGAGCTATGGCATCAACCTCACGGATGTTGGCCAGAAACTTGTTACCCAATCCCTCCCCTTTGCTGGCTCCTTTCACCAAACCAGCGATGTCCACAAATTCAATGGCAGTAGGGATTACCTTCTGTGGCGTTACTAATTTTTCCAAAATGTCCAGACGCTCATCCGGCACCGTTATAACACCAATATTGGGTTCTATGGTGCAGAATGGATAGTTGGCAGCCTCCGCTTTGGCACTAGAAATAGCATTAAACAGTGTGGATTTTCCCACATTGGGTAAACCCACAATTCCAACTTTCAAACCCATTTATGATTTTAAAACTGTCTAACCCGGATGCCCCAGGAAAAAATTACTTTGGTTCTACAAAAAAAAGCTCTTGAATATCAAGAGCCCCATATAATAACTTAGGTTCTGGTTATTCCCAGCTGAGTTCTTGGTCTAACCCTGAGTCGTTTTCCACTTGTACTTCTTTTTTGGATTCACGCTCATCGAATTGAGAGAAGTCCACTTCAGGCATAAGCTCGTTTTTCACATGTTCGACCGTCAACCCCAGGGCGTCCACAAACTTTTTAAAATCCTCCTTGTACAAGAAAATTTTGTGCTTTTCGTAGAAGTACCCATCCTCCTTGTAACGCCGTTTGCTTTCGGTAATAGTCAGATAGTAATCGTTGGACCTTGTTGCTTTTACATCAAAGAAATAAGTTCGTTTGCCGGCCCTTACTCGCTGCGAGTAAATTTCAACTTTTCCATTGTCTTTGTTCTCATCCACGTTCCTGAAGTTTGGCTTATCTAGTTGTAAAAATAGGAATTTTGATAAACTATAAAAATAAATTACTAATTTTCCGTTTAAACTTACAAGTTACCTTTTAGACCCTCATCTTCTACAAATTAGCAAGTTAAGAGTCAAACAATTATGCAATTTAGCCTACAGGAGATTCGTGAAGTTGGAAATCTGGAGCTACTGGCCAGACAAATGGTTGAAGGCTTTATTACCGGTCTGCACAAATCTCCATATCACGGATTTTCCGTGGAATTTGCGGAACACCAGCTATATAACAGCGGTGGAAGTACCCGTCATATTGATTGGAAGGTATTTGCGAAAACGGATCGGTTGTATACCAAACGCTACGAAGAGGAGACTAACTTGAGGTGCCACCTGGTATTGGATTGCTCCTCTTCTATGTATTATCCTACTGAAACCAAGGGTAAGATCACTTTCAGTATAATGGCAGCGGCAGCATTAACTTATTTGTTGCAAAAACAAAGAGACGCCGTGGGTTTATTCACTTTTACGGATCAAATAACATTACAAACTCAAGTGCGTTCTACTGCCACTCATGCCCATAAGCTCTTTCTGGCCCTAGACCGACTCTTAAACACGGAAAACATAAAGCAAAAAACCGCTATTGCCCCAGTAATTCACGAAATTGCCCAGAAGATCCATAAGAGATCACTGGTGATATTGTTTACGGATATGTTCCACAACCAAGAGGACCACCAGGCTATCTTTACGGCTTTACAACATTTAAAACATCAAAAGAACGAAGTATTACTGTTCCACGTCATGGATCACGACACTGAAGTAGATTTCGATTTTGAGGACCGTCCTTATGAGTTTATCGATCTGGAAAGTGGCGAAAAGACCCGGCTTATGCCTGGTGAGATCAAAAGCAGCTACCAGACCGCCATGGCGGAGAGCTTTAAAAAGCTAAAGTTGAAGTGCAATCAGTTTAAAATAGACCTGATAGAGGTGGACATCAAAACCCCTTTTCAGAAAGTGCTTTCCCAGTATTTGATCAAACGAGCCCGAATGAAATAAAAAAGGAGAACCTAGGCTCTCCTTTTTTCCTGGATGCATGAAATCAAGTATCATACATGCATTTGCTCTTTCTTTGCCATCAATTCTTCCTCAGTCTCCTCATTATCAGGATCTGGCACACAACAATCTACCGGACATACCGCCGCACATTGAGGTTCCTCATGGAAGCCCGTACATTCCGTACATTTACCGCTTACGATATAGTAAAACTCCTCCGAAATAGGTTCTTGCACTATATTTGCATCCTGTGTACTACCATCGTCCAATTGTACTTCTGTCAAAGAAGTTCCTCCGGCCCAGGTCCATTCCATACCGCCTTCGTAAATAGCGGTATTAGGGCACTCCGGCTCACAGGCTCCACAGTTGATGCATTCATCGGTGATCATTATCGCCATAATTGCTCGTTTTTTGGTGATGTATATATTTAGCTACCTTTACAAAAATAATTACAAACTATAACTCCTACAACAATTTAAGGTTTTAAACGGGATCTTCAAGGCATGACTTTAAATCAAAGGATTGAGGCTTTCGGACATCTGGCAGCAGCCATACATTCCAAGCGGTGGCAACCGGATTTTGAAACGATCAACGCCCGTAATCCATGGTTCACGCCAGGAAATTTGAAGATGGCGCTGAAGGGCATTCTCAGGTATTTGGATAAAGATAAATTGAAAAGCTGGTACAGTTCCTACCACAGAATAAACCATACTGAGAAGACGGTGGGCCTCATCATGGCCGGGAATATTCCATTGGTGGGCTTCCATGACTTAATCTGCGTACTTATATCAGGTCATCGCGCGCTGGTAAAATTGAGTCATCAAGATAATTTGATTTTACCCTCTTTGATAAAAGCTTGGTCCGAAAAATCCAGTCTGGCGGAACAAGTGGAATTCATAGAAAATTGGGAGGTGCCTTTGGATGCTCTTATCGCCACCGGCAGTGACAACACCGCTCGCTACGTATCCTATCAGTTCCCCTCTACGCCCAAGATCATACGAGGAAATCGCACATCCCATGCGGTTATTGGTGGCGATGAGGATATGAATATCCTGAAAGGTCTGGGAATCGATATGTTCAGCTATTTTGGGAGAGGATGTCGCAATGTAACCAAATTGTGGGTACCCAACGGCTATGATTTTGGGGATTTGGCTAAAGCCAATGAGAGTTATAGTCATTTGGTTCGAAACTCGCACTACCAAAATAACTTGCAGTATCAAAAAGCCCTTCTGAATACTTTGCCGGAGCGCTTTTTAGATCTCGGGTACACCCTGCTGGTGGAAAATACAGGGAGTGTTAGTCCACTGGGCGTGATCTACTATCAATACTATCAAAACCATTCCACTCTGAAACAGCAGTTAGATAGGCAGATGAACAAAATACAGTGCTTGGTTTCTCATGAGGGTTGGTACTCAGGCAGTATTGATATGGGAACTGCTCAATTTCCAGAATTGCTGGACTACGCCGATGATATGGACACCATGGCTTTTTTGAAGAACCTGGACTAGGGAC
>CAJIBY010000551.1_pt1 | contig 14433 bp, 10 predicted proteins | sample 9199461 | NCBI WGS metagenome assembly CAJIBY01 (sample SAMEA7708316, study PRJEB35096) | sediment metagenome | biome: marine neritic benthic zone biome [ENVO:01000025]; feature: sediment [ENVO:00002007]; material: shallow marine sediment [ENVO:03000034] sea grass bed [ENVO_01000059] ... | reverse complement strand
TCGTCGAAGGTGTTGACTAAATGATCTGCAAATTCACGACCGTTCTTGAGAATTCCTTTGAATGCCACGTCCTGAGAGCGATCCCCATCGTAAAAGAACAGAATGATTGAACGGCCGCTGGGAAGGTTGCATTGATAATGCCGTTTGGTATCAATACCCTCCTGCCACTCTTTTGAACCGATCTTGCGAAAGCGCTTGGCCTGCCGCGGAGCTAACAAGGTGTATTTAACACCATACTCGGTCAGCACCTCTAAACATTCGGTATTCACCGCAGTCTCCGAAAGCCACATTCCCTGAGCTTCCCGGCCAAAACGGCTGCGGAAATCCTCCAGCCCCCAAATAACCTGAGTGATACGATCCCTGTGGTTAGCCAAAGGCATTATGATATGATTGTATACCTGAGCCATGGCCGATCCGTGGCCCCCAAAATGCTCCATGCTCTGGCGGTCGGCCTTAAGAATGGCGGCATACACGTCTTCCGCATTCTTTTCCATCCAAGACATTAATGTAGGACCCACATTAAAGCTCATTTTGGAATAGTTGTTGACGATGTCAACGATCTTACCAGGACCATTGAGTATCCTGGAAGCGGCATTGGATCGGTAGCATTCAGAGGTAATACGCTCGTTCCAATCGTGAAACGGCACCGCGGAGTCCTGAATCTCAATTTCTTCCAGCCAGGCATTCTCTCTTGGTGGCTGGTAAAAATGCCCATGAATACAGAGAAACTTGTTCATTTTTTAGCTCCTTTCAAGACAATTACTGCCAAGGGGGGTAATTTCAAAGTAAGCGTATGCTGCTGGCCGTGGAGCTTTTCCTTCTTTACTTTTTGTTTTTCATTGGTGTGATGCCCTGTTCCTCCAAACTCTTCATTATCCGAGTTGAAAATCTCCTTCCAGTAGGGTGCGCCGTGAACCCCCACCTGGTAATGAGGATGGGATTTGGGAGTGAAGTTGGCGATCACCAACACTTGATCTTTCGATTTTTTCCCTTTGCGCATATATACCAATATGGAATTTTGGGCATCTCCCATATCGATCCATTCAAATCCTTCGGGGCTGAAGCTCTTCTGGTATAGGGCCTGCTCCTCGCGGTACAGCTTATTCAAGGCCTTGATACAGTTGGCTGCACCTTGATGATTCTGGTGCTCCAATAATTGCCATGGCAGTTGCTGGTCGTGGTTCCATTCCGTGGTCTGCGCCAACTCATTGCCCATGAACATCAATTTAGCTCCCGGATGGGTAAACATATAGCTAAATAACAAACGATAGTTGGCAAATCGCTGCCACTCATCGCCCGGCATGCGGTCCATCAGCGGGCCTTTCCCATGTACAACCTCATCGTGCGATAAAGGCAGCATAAAATTCTCAGAATACCCATAAGCCGGGCTAAAAGTGATATCGTTCTGGTGGAATTGGCGGTAGATCGGGTCTTTCTTAAAGTACTCCAAAGTGTCGTGCATCCATCCCATCATCCATTTCATGCCAAACCCCAACCCGCCCAGGTCGACAGGTTTGGAAACGCCAGGCCAGGCAGTGGACTCCTCGGCAATGGTTTGAATCCCTTCAAATGATCCATAAACCTCGGCATTCATCTCCTGTAAAAACGAAATGGCTTCCAAGTTCTCCCGGCCCCCATGTACATTGGGGATCCATTGGCCTTCGTCTCTGGAGTAATCCAGATACAACATGCTGGCAACAGCATCCACCCTCAACCCATCTGCATGGAAATAATCCAGCCAGAAAGCGGCATTGCTGATCAGGATGGATCTTACCTCATTGCGGCCGTAATTGAAAATATAACTATTCCAGTCGGGGTGGTAGCCTTTTCGGGGATCTGCATGTTCGAACAGGTGCGTACCATCAAAATCCGCCAAACCATGTGCGTCGTTAGGAAAATGCGATGGCACCCAGTCCAGGATCACCCCGATGCCCTCTTGGTGAAAGGCATCTACCAGGTACATAAAATCCTGAGGAGTTCCATATCGGGCACTGGGAGCATAGTAACCGGTGACCTGGTAACCCCAGGAACCAAAGAAGGGGTGCTCCATTACCGGCATCATTTCCACATGAGAATAACCCAGCTCTTTCACATAGGGCACTAAGTCCTTGGCCAGTTCCTGATAGCTCAAACTATGCCCTGAGTCACTATGTCGCTTCCAGGATCCTAGATGTACTTCATATACCGAAATGGCGGAATGCAAATTGTTCACCTTAGGGCGATCTTTCATCCATTGCTCATCCTGCCATTCATACTTCAAATCCCACACCACGGAAGCAGTCTTTGGGGGCACCTCCCATAAGAAGGCAAAAGGATCCCCTTTTTCAAAACTGCCGCCTTGGTTGGAATGGATCAGGTATTTATAAGTGGAGCCACGGGAAATCCCGGGAATAAACCCTTCCCAAATTCCGGAACCGTCCCAACGCGCCTGCAGCTGATGATCCTGGCCGTTCCAGAGGTTAAACTCTCCAATAACCTGTACGTGCACAGCATTGGGAGCCCATACGGCAAAATAAGTGCCACTAATACCCTCCACTTCAACTTGGTGGGCTCCTAGTTTTTCGTACAGCCGGAAATGCTTCCCCGTCCTGAAAAGTTCTACGTCAAAGTCAGTGAGAAGACTATATGAAATCACCGAAGTTTTTTGCTCCTGGGACATGATCGGGTATTCTAATCGAGATTAAAGATAGTAAAATTTGAACTGCAGCCTTGATTCGACTTATGCCTCTGGGCATTTTATGATTCTCCGGGCTTAAAGTCCAAGGAAACTGAATTGACACAATGTCTGAGGTTTTTAGGAGTCAGGTATTCTCCCTCGAATACATGACCTAAATGACCACCGCAATTAGCACAAACGATCTCTGTACGACGTCCATCGGCATCCAGATGTCGGGTAACCGCACCGGGGATCTCATCGTCGAAACTGGGCCATCCACAATGGCTTTGGAACTTATGCTGTGAAGTATACAAAGGGGCATCACATTTTTTACAGGTGTAAGTACCCTCGGCTTGGTGTTCATTGTACTTTCCGGAAAATGGCATCTCAGTGCCTTTGCCATCTATCACCCGGGATTCCTCAGGGGTTAGTTCATTGTATTTCATATTGCAGTGGATTTAAACCAATGATTTAGATATTGCGCGCTCTTTTCTGTGCTGAAAATATTGTGTTACTTCTTCTACATCTTTAGCATTGAACGTCATATCTGCCGTTAAGCCGGCTTTTCGTCCTACACAGAGTCCGTAGTACATATCTTCCAACCCCGCTTTGTCGTGGGCATCAGGATTAATGCTAATAATTACGCCTTTCGACAAAGCATAATGCACCCACTCCCAAGCCAAATCCAACCTCCAGGGATGGGCATTGATTTCGATTATTACCCCATGGCGGGCGCAGGCGTCAATCACTTTCTGGTGGTCTATTGGATAACCCTCTCTTTTTAATAGTTGCCTGCCGGTAGGATGACCCAGCATGGTGGTGAAAGGATTCTCTACCGCGGTTATTAATCGCTCGGTGGCTTTTTTCCGATCCATATTTAAATTGGAGTGAATTGATGCCACCACAAAATCGAAATTTTGTAGGACCTCCACAGTATAATCCAGACCTCCGTCGTTTAGAATATCCGATTCAATACCCTTAAAAACTTTAAAAGGTGCCATTTCCTTATTTATTGCCTCAATTTCATGGTGCTGCGCGCTTACCTGGTCTTCATCCAACCCATTGGCGTAAACGGCGGTTTGACTGTGGTCCGAAATGCCTAAATACTGGTACCCCAGGGACTTGCATTGCTGTGCCATATCATTAAGGCTGTGTTTGCCGTCGCTATAGGTAGAATGATTGTGGAGAATCCCTTTCAATTGGTCCATGGTTACCAAATCCGGGATCTTCGTCAGCTTGGTAAAGCTATCCTCGAAAAGCCCCTCTCTTAATTCCGGTGGTAAATAGGGCCATCCATGTGACTTATAGATGTCTTCTTCCCGGGCAGCGGTGGCCAGGGATGTATCCCAAAGGGAACGGCCTTCCTTGTTGGTCAGCTTTAAATGCTCCTGTGAGCCGGTACGCCGCAGCAAGTGCGACCCGAAACTGGCCTCATCACAAAACCGGATATCCAAGGGCAGGTTTTCTGCAGTTATGGTACCCACCCATCGGAAAGGACCCGATCTTTTGGGGTCTTTTTCCAAACCTTCGGTATTATCCAGGAATTCTTCTGGTTCCCAAGGTCGGTTATTGGCCCACAGGTACTCCAGATTTTCAACCACTTCCATTTTTCTTCTAAACTCTCCGGATCTGGAAAGTATGGGATTAGAGAATTGCTTTTTAACCAGGGACTCCAACCAGTCACCAGCCAGATGGGCTACCTTATAGTGGACCTTCTTTTGGGTGTCCAAGTGGTATTTGACCATTTGAAGCACTCTGTCTTGGGTTTTATCTCCAAACCCCGGAAGACCGGCTAGTTGACCTTGTTGGGCAGCCTGCAACATAGCTGCTGGTGACTCAATACCCAGTTCATCCCAGGCGGTTTTGATCTTCCGTGCTCCCAATCCCTTGATATCCATGAGTTCCATGATACCTTCTGGGGTTTGTTTCAATAAATTATTAAGCACATCATTGGAACCGGTACGATTTAGTTCGTCGATGATCTTGGCAATGCTCTTACCCACTCCCGGCAATTCGTTTAGCTGGGACAGATCAAGTTTGGTAAGATCCTCTTCTATGCGTTCCAGGTTATAAACTGCAGTATTATAACTACGTACCTTAAACTGATTTTCTCCGTATAACTCTAACAAAGAGGCTGTTAATTTCAAGGATTTTATGATTTCTTTGTTGGTCAAACTCCAGGTAACTTAGTGATCTTTAAAAATACTTTGCAAAGATACCTCTTGCAAGCTTAATGATGTTGAAATATCAATCATTTATACTGTTCGTATTGATGCTGGGCACTGCCCACACCTGCAGGCAGCAGCCTACTGTGAAGGCTAATATGCCAATTGAGGACATTCGTTGGATATGGTCCCATGAAGAGGATCAAGAGGAATGGAGGGTATATCGCCCGCATGACTATCCTTTTCCTCCCTTTCGCTCCCGATCGGGTTTTCAGCTCAACGGTGATGGAAGCGCACTTTTTGGGGCTATTGCCCCTACCGATGGTATAAACTGGGTACCTGCGGAATGGAGCTTATCGCCTGATAGTGTTTTAGAGATAAAGTTGAAAATTAAAGGCTCCGGCGCTTCATCCCGGTATAAATATCAACTGGAGTCTGTTGACTCCGGGAAATTGTCGTTGGTTTTACTAAAGCACGATCAATGGCAAGACAGTAATTAGATTTTTTTTGTAATTTAGATAGCTTAGCTATGGCTTATAAAACCTTAAATTAACTATGAACTATTGGTTAGTAAAGTCGGAACCTTCTGAATACTCCTACGATGATCTGGTAAAGGACGGCAGCACTTACTGGGATGGGGTGAGAAATTACGCAGCCCGTAACAATTTAAAGGGCATGAAGAAAAATGATAAAGTGCTGTATTATCACAGTGTAAATGAAAAAAGCGTAGTGGGTATAAGCAAGGTGGTGAAGGAACACTATCAAGACCCTACTACCGAAGATGACAGATGGGTGGTGGTGGATCTGGCAGCCGTCAAGAAACTGAAAAACCCGGTTACACTGGCAGAAATAAAGGCCGAACCCAAATTGGCACATATACCCTTAATCCGGCAAAGCCGTTTGTCGGTGATGGCATTGGACAAACCCGCCTTTGATCTGATCGTCAAAATGGGCAGCTAACCGCTTAATAACATGAATCCCAAGCACGTAACCATCCAATTAATGTTGATGCTTACAGCCCTGGTTGTAGCGGGACAGGTGCATCAACCCTTGCGCATGGAAGTAATGCTTGATCAGGAAGACAATTACTTCACGGTAATGTCCATGAAGGAAGATGGTATCGTAATGTTTCGTGAAGTGGAGAAAGACCGTTTACCCCGTACCAAAGTTTGGGAGGTAGTGGTCATCGATACCGCCCTACAACAAGTACTTCATCGTACCTACACCCTTGATTTCAAAGCAGAGTTTACCGGGTATGAATACCGTGATAAACATCTTTACCTGCTGTATCGCATGGGTTTGTACCAAAAGGACGACCTCAAGATCTTAAAGATCAATATCAATACCGGTCAGGTGGTAGAATATGATATTAAGCAGATCGTGCCGGTGAATCTTACGGAGTTCACCATAGTAGGTAATGCCGCGTTGTTAGGGGGTTATGTCAACTACCGGCCAGCGCTTATACACTATGATTTCGAGGGCAAAAAAATCAAGGTACTGCCCGGTATTTACCGCAACAACAGCGAACTTATCGAAATCAATGTAGATGAGAAATCCAAATCGTTTAGTGTGGTCATGACCGAACGCACCCGTGATAAGCGCTTTACTATCTCCGTAAAAGTGTTTGACGAGAAGGGCGAACTCCTGCAGAACAACTTCTTAGAGCCCCGGCCCAATACCAGTATCCTCTATGGGCGTACCACTAACTTTACCCAAAACGATCAATTCATCGTGGGGACTTATTCCCATAAGCGCAGCAATTTTTCACGGGGTATTTACATTGCCCGTCTGAATCGGGATCCTAACGAAAAACCAGATATAACCTATTTCAACTACGGCGATCTCAAGAATTTCTTCAGTTACATGAAGGCCAGACGCGCTGCCAGAGTTAAGGAACGAGTGGAGCGCCGCAAGATAAAGGGCAAAAAGATCCGGTTCAACTACCGTTTACTGGTTCATGACATCATTATGGAAAACGGCAACTACCTGATGATCGGCGAAGCGTTCTACCCTAAGTACGGCAGCGGGGGCTATTATGGTGGCTATGGCATGCTTCCTGGTGGTCAGAATCTGGCCTTTGAAGGATATAAGTACACTCATGCGGTGATCATCGCATTCGATACCAATGGTAAGCTCCAATACGACAACAGCTTTGAGATAAACGACGTGCTGAGTTATCAGTTGGAACAACTCGTGAGCGTGGGCGTGGAAGAAGACATGGTAGTGTTGCTTTATACCTATGAAAATGTTATTCGCAGTAAGATCATACAGAGAAACGAGGTTCTGGAAGGGAAAGCCTTTAACGACATAAAGCTAAAGTTCGAAGATGATATTGTACGAAATAACGACTCGGAGGTAGGAGGATTGAAAAAGTGGTACGATGATTACTTTTTCGCTTACGGTGTTCAGAGAATCAAAAACTTCAAGGATCGAGGGGTAGGCCTGAACCGGGAAGTTTTTTATATAAACAAAATCACCTACAACGCACCCAGTGAGGATCTTCCGGTGGAAGGAGAATAGTTATTTTCATTTCCCGGCCAGTATATGTTGAGCATCTTTTCCTATATTTGCTTCACCTGTTTATGCAGAAGAGATTAATACTAGACGGGACCCTGCTCGACATCACCGTTAAACGGCTTTGTCAAGAATTGATTGAAAACCACCAGGACTTTGCAGATACCGTAATACTAGGATTACAACCTCGAGGGGTTTTTCTGGCGCAAAGAATTCATTCCACTCTTAAAAGTCTTTTGAAAAAAGACGTCGATCTGGGCTTACTGGACATCACCTTTTACCGGGACGATTTCAGACGCCGGGAAACTCCCCTGGAGGCCAACACTACCTCCGTCCCATTTATTATTGAAAATCGCAAAGTGGTGCTGGTAGATGATGTGCTTTTTACCGGCAGAAGTGTGAGGGCTGCCATGGATGCCATGATCGCCTTTGGGCGGCCTCGTAAAGTGGAACTGTTAGTACTCATCGATCGTCGTTACAGCAGGGATCTTCCCATACAAGCAGATTATATCGGAAAACGGGTCAATACCATTCTATCGCAACATGTAGTAGTGGAATGGCAGGCGCAAGGCGCCAAGAATGACAATATATGGCTAGTAAATACCTGATCCAATGTCTCAATTAAGCGTTCGTCATCTATTAGGAATAAAGGACCTTACGGCAGACGACCTGAATTTGATTTTTCAAACGGCCGACAATTTCAAAGACGTAATCAACCGCCCCATAAAAAAGGTGCCTTCACTACGGGATATCACCATCGCCAACATATTTTTTGAGGACTCTACCCGTACCAAACTCTCATTCGAACTGGCAGAGAAAAGGCTGTCCGCAGATGTTATAAACTTCTCCAGTAGCGGCAGCAGTGTCAAAAAAGGGGAAACTCTACTTGACACAGTGAACAATATTCTGGCCATGAAGGTCGATATGGTGGTGATGCGTCATAGCAGCCCGGGAGCCCCACACTTCCTTTCCAAACATATTAATGCCAATATTATTAATGCTGGCGACGGCACTCATGAACATCCCACTCAGGCCTTACTGGATTCTTATTCTATCAGGGAACGGCTGGGTGAAGTAGAAGGTCGGAAAGTATTGATCGTAGGCGATATTTTGCATAGTCGGGTAGCGCTGTCCAATATATTTGCACTCCAAAAGCTAGGGGCAGAGGTAATGGTCTGCGGACCCAATACCCTCTTGCCTAAATACATCGCGGAGGTAGGAGTGCGCAAGGAATTGGATATTGACAAAGCTTTGGCATGGTGTGATGTGGCCAATGTATTGCGCATTCAGTTGGAACGGCAACAAATAAAATATTTCCCATCGCTTAGAGAATATTCACTGTATTATGGTATTGACCGTCAGCGTTTGAGCAAATTAAAAAAGCCCATAACCATAATGCATCCCGGGCCCATAAACCGGGGTGTGGAGCTGCATAGCGACGTAGCTGATTCCGAGCACTCCATAATTCTGGACCAGGTTGAAAACGGAGTAGCCGTTAGAATGGCGGTGCTGTATCTGCTGGCCGGAGCAAAGGCGCAGTCTTAATCCTTTTTATTTCACTGTACTCTTGGTAATTTTGTGCATAAGCTCCGCATAATAAAATGTACTATAACTCCATTATCGAGACCATCGGCAACACCCCCCTGGTCAAGTTGAACACCTTAGCCAAGGACGTAAAAGGTACAGTATTGGTAAAAGTAGAGTACTTCAATCCTGGCAACTCCATGAAAGACCGTATGGCCTTACATATGATCGAGGACGCCGAAGCCCAGGGCATTCTGAAACCAGGAGGTACGATCATCGAAGGCACTTCGGGAAATACCGTCATGGGATTGGCGCTGGTGGCCATCGCCAAAGGCTACAAGTGCATTTTTACCCTGGCTGATAAGCAGTCACAGGAAAAAATTGATATCCTGCGGGCAATGGGTGCGGAGGTAATTGTGTGCCCTACCAATGTTCCGCCAGAGGACCCTCGTTCCTACTACTCGGTAGCAAAAAAATTAAACGAAGAAACGCCCAACTCATTCTATCCCAATCAGTACGATAATATGAGTAACACCAAAGCCCACTATGAGACCACTGGTCCGGAGATCTGGGAACAGACCGGGGGTACTATAACTCATCTGGCCGCAGGTGTGGGCACCGGTGGATCCATGTGTGGTACTGCGAAGTATCTAAAAGAGCAGAATCCGGAAATCCTTTCAGTAGGAATAGACACCTATGGGTCCGTCTTCAAAAAATATAAGGAAACCGGCCAATTCGATGAGAAAGAAGTTTACCCTTACTTAACGGAAGGCATTGGCGAGGACATCCTGCCTAAAAATGTAGACTTCGACCTTATTGATACTTTTGTGAAAGTAACGGACAAAGACGGCGCCATCATGACACGTCGAATGGCGCGGGAAGAAGGGCTGTTTGTTGGTTGGTCCTGCGGTTCCGCAGTTTATGGAGCCTTGGAATACGCCCGTGAGCATATGGAAGAACATCATACCATGGTCATAATATTACCAGATCACGGCACGCGATATTTAGGTAAAATCTATAACGATAACTGGATGAAGGACCATGGGTATGTGGAATCAATAGACTTCGCTAACGCCAGGGATATCATAGCCAGTAGGAGCCACAACGGCACAGCCGATTTGCAGGCAGTTGATGCTGACCAGAAAATCGGTGATGCCATCCAGCTGTTACATCAAAAAAGTATTTCCCAACTACCTGTGACCAAAGACGGCGAATTTGTGGGGAGTCTTACGGATTCCAAGATCTTAAGACAACTAATTGAAAACCCTGAACTGAGAGACCAGCTCGTTTCGGAAGTAATGGACCCTCCCTTTCAATTTGTGGCCTTGGACAATACCCTGGATGTACTCAGCTCGTTGATCAACAAGGATAACAAAGCGCTGCTGGTCAGGGATGACCACGACAAGGTGCATATTATCACCCAACACGACTTGTTGATGGCCATGACAAAATAATTGGCATCAGCCCAAACATTTTGTGAGGGATATACGTTTATTGAAACAGTTTGGTAGCAAGCTTTTAACGCAAATAAAAAACCCTGTAGTTTTCTACAGGGTTTTTAGTTAAAAACAAGGCTACTTGTTTTCCTCAGAAAGTGTTGACTCTTTAAGCTCAACGGGCGGTAAGGGATTCCCCCTCAAATCCAATTCTACCAATTCATAGCCAAGATTTTCCAATCCCGCTTTCACGGTAGCTTTATCGCCTACTACCAGAATATTCATCTTTTCACTCGGCAGGTATTTTTTAGCCAGTCCATTAATCTCTTGTTTGGTTATGGCCTGCAAGATAGCTTCCCGCTCATCAATAAATCCTTTGTCTAGATCGAAATGCACAATTCGCTGTAGGAAACTGGCTTTCTGCCATGGAGCCTCATATTCACGGGCATCGCGTTGACCAATAGAGCTTTTCATAAATAAAAGCTCCTCGTCCGTTATACCGTCCTTCTGGTAAATAGAGATCTCCTTCATAAATTCGGCTACTGCACTATCGGTTACGTTGGCCCTGACACCAGCGCGAGCAGTGTACGGCCCAGGTTCATCTCCCGCCTGGAAATAACTTCTGGCCCCGTAGGTATACCCTTTGTCTTCCCGCAAGTTGAGATTGATCCTGCTGTTAAAGGCTCCTCCCAAGGGGTAATTCATTAGGTATGATTTATAATAATCGCCGGTGGCATCATATTCCATATCGGTCAGATAGCCAATCCGTATCTCCGATTGCGGCGCTTGTTCCTTATCTACCAGATAAACCCTGGTCTTATCAATATCCGGAGCAATTTTCATATCGGGCAGGGCCACTTGTTTCGCTTGCCATTCAGTAAGGAATGCCAATTTTGAAATCACCTCTGGCTGATTGACATCACCAACTACTACCAGCTCACTAAGCGAGGGGCTATAGTAGTTGTTGTAAAATTCCTGCACGTCCTGCAAAGTAATCTGCTCCACAGATTCCTCAATGCCGGTGGTAGGAATTGACATAATGTGTCCTTCCCCATACAGCAAACGTCGATAGGCGTTGTCAGCAATACTTACCGGCTGCTTTTGCTGAGCTTTGACCCCTTCCAACTGCTGCTTTTTAACGCGCTCGAAGTCGTCCTCTGTAAATGCCGGGCGCATTAGCTTCTCTTCCAAAAGAGCAATCGTGGCATCCAAATTCTTAACCAGTGACCTCACCGATATGGTGGTACTGTTATCGCCCGCGGAGAAGTTAATGGAACTGCCCAAAGCCTCTAATGCCTCGGAAATATCCTCAGCTGAGTAATTTTCGGTACTCTCATTCATCATAGCCGCGGTTAGCGTGGCCAGTCCTGATTTGGCGGGATCATAGGCATCCATACGGTGACCACCCTGGATGTTAAGTCGTAAAGCTACTGTGGGGATCTCATCGCTTTTTGTTCCAATGTATTTAATCCCGTTGTCCATACTTCCCTTCCAAAAGTCCGGCACCTTCACACTGGGATTGGGGCCTGAACCCGGCTGTTGACCTCGGTCAAAGTTGTCCGTGGGTTTGGCATAAGACAACCCTGAATAATCGGTGATGGGGAAAGGGTTATCACCAGTAGTGGGGAAGGTGTAATTGTCGGCCATTGCCGGAACTCCTTCTTCATTGGCCAAAACACTTTGTATGATAGCAGGCCTCCCTTTAACATACTTGTTGTAAACCCGGATGACATCTTCTTTGGTGACATTCATATAACGGTCCAATTCCTTCTGTAGAAAATTAGGGTTTCCCGTATAGGTTTGATAGGCCGCCAGGGTTGAAACCTTGCCTCTTACGGTAGCCAGGTTATTGATAGTACCTGATTCATATCGAGCCTTAAATTTATTCACATCCTCATCGCTTACCCCATCATTTTCAAATTCTACCAGGGCCTGCCTCATATCATTTTCAAAATCTGACAGTGATTTGCCAGGGAAAGGCAACACGAACATGGCAAATTCCCCAGCTAGCTCGCTAGTGAGATGAAAAGTACTGGATTGTATAGCCTGTTGTGTTTTTACAAATTTCTTGTAAAAATAGGATCCCTTACCAGTACCCAGAATTTCTGCCAGGCAATCCAGTGCGGGTTCGTCCTCATGATATTGAGGTACCGACGGGAACGTCATAAGCAAGGCGGGGAAACGTATGTTCTTGTCGACATAGCTCACATAGCGGTCATTATCCAAAGTCACCGCATCCAATTCCATCGGTTTCACCTGTGGGCCTTGGGGGATGATCCCAAAATACTTTTCTACTAAACCCACTACTTGTTGGGGATCTACATCCCCACCCACCGTCAGGGTTGCATTGTTGGGACCGTACCACCGTAAAAAGAAGTTTTTGAGATCGGATAATTCCACGCGGTCCAGGTCCTCCAGGTCACCGATGGTCAACCATGAATAGGGGTGACCATAAGGATACAGGGCTTTAGCATTCACTTCTCTCCAAAGGCCATAGGGACTATTGTCGTAACGTTGTTGTTTCTCGTTCTTGACCGTCGACCTTTGCACTTCAAATTTTTCCTGGGTCACAGCGTCCAGGAAAAAGCCCATACGATCCGCTTCCAACCACAGCGCTGTTTCTAACTGATTACTGGGCATAGTTTCAAAATAGTTGGTGCGGTCGCGGTTGGTGGTGCCGTTGAGCGTGCCTCCTGACTCGGTAACGATTTTAAAGTGTTCTTCGTCTGCCACATTTTCTGAACCTTGAAACATCATGTGTTCAAAGAAGTGTGCAAATCCGGATTTACCCAACTCTTCGCGGGCGGAGCCCACATGATAGGTAACGTCTACATGGATCAAAGGGTCGGAATGATCCTCATGAATGATCAAAGTGAGGCCGTTGTCCAATTGATATTTCTGATAGGGAATTACTATTTCATCCCCATTTTTCGTAACTTTTTCCAGCAATTCAGTTTGCGCCTGCATTACACCCGAAAGGCATAACAACATCCCCAACACCAAGACTGGCTTTAGTGCATTAAATTTTGGGTTTACCATTTTTGTTTATTGATTAATAAAAGTAGGGCAACTAATTTAACAACCCGGTACGGATTATCCAATAAGAGCAGTGATAAGAGTGGGAATAGCCTGTAAATTGTCCGGAAATGAGTCACTCTCTGGTATATTAATCTATATTTTAACTAATTTCAAAGCAAAACTTTGGAGATCATTTACAGCCCATGGAACTGAAGAAACTGGATAAAATATTAGTAGCTAATCGCGGCGAAATTGCCATAAGGCTGTTACGGGCGGCTTCGGAGCTCAACATTCCAACGGTGGCAGTTTACACTTATGAAGACCGCTATTCACTGCACCGCTATAAAGCCGATGAAGCTTACCAGATCGGGGCCGATGATGATCCTCTTAAACCCTATCTGGACATAGAGGAGATCGTGATGCAGGCCAAAAGGTATGGGGTAGATGCCATCCATCCCGGCTACGGGTTCCTTTCTGAAAATGTAAATTTTGCTAGACGCTGCCGGGAAGAGGGTATCATTTTCATCGGACCGGAGCCGGAGGTCATGGAAAAGCTGGGCGACAAGGTAGCTGCGAAGAAAATCGCTCAAAAAGCTAAGGTTCCTGTCATTGAGGACAGCAAAGTTGATCTCGATTCACCAGAGCTGGCCGTTTCCGAAGGGGAACGTATCGGCTTTCCAGTCATGATCAAAGCGGTTTCGGGTGGAGGAGGTCGAGGTATGCGTGTGGTGCACAACTCAGTAGAACTGGTAAAAGGATTTCACGAGGCCCGTAGTGAAGCATTGAAGGCATTTGGCGACGATACGGTTTTCCTGGAAAAATACATTGAAGCTCCTAAGCACATTGAGGTGCAGATAATGGGCGATAATTATGGAAATCTGGTACACCTTTATGAACGCGATTGTTCCGTACAGCGTCGCTTCCAAAAAGTTGTAGAGATAGCGCCCTGCCCTACCCTCAAGCAGGAAACCAAACAAAAGATTTACCAGTATGCATTGAAGATCGCAAGTTTTGTGAACTACAATAATGTAGGCACGGTGGAGTTTCTGGTGGATCGGGAGGAGAACGTTTACTTTATCGAAGTCAACCCCCGGATACAGGTTGAGCATACCATTACCGA
>CAJIBY010000230.1_pt1 | contig 14465 bp, 12 predicted proteins | sample 9199461 | NCBI WGS metagenome assembly CAJIBY01 (sample SAMEA7708316, study PRJEB35096) | sediment metagenome | biome: marine neritic benthic zone biome [ENVO:01000025]; feature: sediment [ENVO:00002007]; material: shallow marine sediment [ENVO:03000034] sea grass bed [ENVO_01000059] ... | reverse complement strand
CGGGGGAAGTGGGATCACCAACAACTAATATCTGAGGATTGGGTAAAAACCTCCACCCGTGATCATCAAACGGATATTTATGGAAGATACAGCTACGGCTATCAATGGTATATTACTTTGGTAGACGGGGTACCGGCCTTTTTGGCCAGCGGGTTTGGGGGCCAGATTATCGGAGTAGTTCCTTCAATGGACTTGGTGGTGGTACTCAAGTATGAAGCCGAAGTGCCCGAGCATCCGGTACCCGGGACTGCACATGATGATATGAAATTATTTGAGTTGGTAGTACAGGCAGTCAATCGATAAACTTCGTACCCGCGTGGGGAAGCCTGACCTTCTTTATTCAAAATTTTAGATAAAAAAGTATCCCTTTTCGGAAGACGGTTGTACTAATTTATAAATAGGGTTATTAGTATGGGAGTGAGGAGCGTAGGTAGGAGACTGGGCCCTTATTGCCAAGTTTTTGTTCCTTGCCCTCATGCTTTTGGAGTTGAGTTGAGTTGAGTTCGATTGGATTAACCCACACTCAAACTCCCACTCAAACTCAAACTCTATTCGTGGGACATGCCGGATTCGAACCAGCGACCCCTTGCTTGTCGAGCAAGTGCTCTAAACCAACTGAGCTAATATCCCAAATGTCGCCTTGATGCCGAACTTGTCTTGCCATAACTTTTTAGCATAGGCGGACCGGTAAATTACATACTTCGGTGGAAAGTTTTCCTACCAAAGGACCAAAAATTTTGAACAATGAAAGAAAAGTTTCAGACACTGTATTTATTTATTTGCGGCCGCTGGGAAATTTCCAAACAGGACTCTATATTTGACGCATCTTCTCAGCCGCTACTAATAGATATATTGCCCAGCCGAATGTTCGATTTTAAAGTAGGAGATACTGTTTGCCTGATCACCAACCCTCAGGATGTAATGACAGTATGTTCGGTGTTCGGTCAACGGTTAGTGGAATGTTCTTGGGTAGGCAAAGAGGGTAAGACCTACAAGCACAGTTTCCGGCCTGAGTCCCTACAGTTAGTAGATCCCGACAAATCCGCAGGCAGCGAAGAACGTAATGAAGGTTTCCTGAAAATCGATTTTAGCGAGGACGAAGACGAAGATACTTTTAACTTTTAGGTTTTACCGCTACAGCTATCCACATACGATCGTTTTTTGAAGGCCTGTGGATAAATGGGTCTTTCTTACTTCTAATGGCAAAACCGGCTTTTTTTAGATCAGTCAACACATACCTCATAGCTATCTCATGCTTACCCACCTGTTCTTTACGGGTCCATTGAAGGCGAGACTTGGCAATAGGCTCCACCATTACCAAACGGCCTCCGGGTTTTAAGGCCCGATATACATGCTTCAGAATTTTATGGTAATCGTCCATTTCATGATAGGCATCCAAAATTACTACCGCATCCAAGCTGTTCAACGGCAATTTAGGATCATCGTAATCACCTAGAATGGTTTTTACATTCACTATATTTTGCTGCTTAAGACGTCGTGCGAGTTTATTTAGTTTATACTGCTCCACATCCACGGCCATTACCTTGCCCCTATCTCCTACTAACGGCGAAAGTTTCATGGTTAGATACCCTTCGTGACAGCCTATATCGGCTACTGCCATTCCAGGAGAAAGATCCAGACTTTTAAGGATGGCTTCAGTATTTTGCCAGTGATCACGATCGGCCCAATCGGTGGCCCGATACTGACCCAATAATACCCTTTGCTGTATTAGTAAAATACCCAGGACCAGATAATACTTTAACACGTGGTATACATTGATCTGTTCTTAGGCTTACGAAAAGCAACCACCCGATGTTGTGAAAAGCAGCGGTGAATTGACGAACACGGAAATGATACGGCATCCTGGTCAGAAACGGCATTGAGCTGGCCAGGCTGTTTGTCAACGCCTCTAAAATGGAAAAAAGTGCGGGCCAATTAACCCGCACCTAAATATTTATTAGGACTCTTTCTTTAATTCGATATTGCCCACAATTTCCACATTCTCTCCTACCACCAGTCCTCCCGATTCCATAGCCGCGTTCCATTTGAGGTTGTAATCGAAACGATTAACGCTACCGGTGATCTTAAAGCCGGCTTTTACGTTGCCGCGTGGATCAGTAACAGTTCCTCCATATTTTACATCCAACACCACTTCCTTGGTGACATCGCGGATGGTGAGATCACCCTTCAGCTTATACATTTTACCCTCTACTTTCTCCAATGACTTACCCTTAAAGGTGATTTTGGGATACTTCTCAGCGTTGAAAAAATCATCGGACTTCAAATGACCGTCCCGGCGCTCGTTGTCGGTATCTATACTGCCTACATCAATAGTAAATTCAATGTTGCTGCCGGCAAAATCCTCTGAGCTAGAGGAGACCTTTCCATCGAAATTCCCAAATTGTCCAGTGACCTCTGATATTACCAGATGCTCAACATTAAAGGAGATCTTGGAATGCGCCTTGTCAAATGACCATTTCGTCTGGGCTTGCACTGTTAGTCCCAGGCCTAAAATCAAGGACATAATAATAGCTTTTTTCATAACTCTGTCGTTTAAAAAATACTTTTAGTTGTGTATGTCATTGCAAACGATGTTTAAACATTAATGTTTCTAGGACAAACACATTTTTTATAGATAGCTATTTTATTTAGTATTTACTAATTTTATTAGTATAATTGTACATGACCGATTCGCTGATCAAAGGCCGGGGCTCACAGTTCAACCAGCATAATCCTTTTGAAAAACATGAGCTGGTAACCGAACATCTGGAAGGTCTGGATGAGCCCTTAAGGGAAGGTTTGAAAACCAACTATTTCTTTGAGTCTCCCAAGAAAATTGTGAGCATATCCAACAGCCCGGACCTGGGGCTGATGCACTCGCTTAACCCTTATCAGGGATGTGAGCACGGCTGCGCCTATTGCTATGCACGAAATTCACATAACTATTGGGGATTTAGCTCGGGCCTGGATTTTGAAAGTAAAATCATTGTCAAAAAAAGCGCTCCTCAAATGCTGGACCACTACCTGAGTAAATATCAGGGTGAGGTAGTTCCCATATTACTATCGGGCAACACCGACTGTTACCAACCTGCAGAACGCAAATTTCAACTGACCAGGAAACTCCTGCATATTTTCTATCAATACCGCTACCCTGTCAGCATTATTACCAAGAACAGTTTGGTGTTGAGAGACCTGGACATATTGCAACAGCTGGCCTCAGAAAAACTGGTTCAGGTTTTCATTTCCATTACTTCCTTAAAAGAATCGGTGCGCAGGAAGATGGAACCGCGCACCGCCAGTGCCCGTAAAAAACTCCAGGTAATTGAAAAACTTTCCAGGGCCAGCATACCTGTGGCTATTATGAATGCTCCGGTAATACCCGGACTTACCGATCATGAAATGCCTGATATCTTGCGACGAACATCAGAACGTGGCGCACTCACCGCTGGCTATGCCCTGGTGAGATTGAACGGCACCATATCCCATCTCTTTAAAGACTGGATACACAAGTTCTTTCCAAGAAAAGCGGATAAGGTCCTGAACCAAATAGCCGCATGCCATGAAGGTAAACTAAACGACTCCCAATGGCATCGCCGGCAAACAGGCGCTGGGAATATTGCGGATATCATTGCGCAAGTTTTTAAAACCAATAAACGCAAGTATTTCAAGGATAGGCTGATGCCTGCTCATGATAAGACCAAATTCCGCCGGGGCGGGAATTACCAACTGTTTTAAAGATCCAGCAAAATCTGATTGGCGAGGAGATCGTCTAGGGTTTCCCTTTGGCGAATCAAATGGGCCTGGCCCTTGTAGATCAGCACTTCCGCTGGCCTGAGCCGGCTGTTATAATTGGAGGACATACTAAAAGCATAGGCGCCGGCATTTTTGATGGCAATGATATCACCTTCGGAAACATTATTCAAAGTAACGTTCCAGCCCAAGGTATCGGTTTCGCAAATATATCCTACTACTGCATAAACCCGGGTGGAACCATTGACATTGGAAATATTTACCATGTCGTGATGGGCATCGTACATCATAGGTCGAATTAAATGGTTCATGCCTGAATCAACTCCCACAAATACCGTGGCCGGGGTGGTTTTAACTACATTGGCACTTACCAACAAGGTTCCAGCCTCACTAACCAAGAATTTGCCAGGCTCAAACCACAACTCCAGGGGTCTGCCATAACTTTCACAAAATTCTCCGAATACCTGCTCCATCCTCCTGCCTAGATCTTCAATATCGGTGGCAGGATCTCCCTCCTGATATGAGATTTTAAAGCCGCTTCCAAAATCGATATACTGCAGATCAGGAAAGTGCTTGGCCACTCCGAACAGGATACCCGCTCCTTTTAAAAACACTTCGGTGTCAATAATGTCGCTCCCAGTGTGAACATGCAGACCGTTCACCTTTACCCCATAACGATCAACGATCTCTGTGATCTCAGAAATCTGTAACACTGAAATTCCGAACTTGCTGTCGATATGACCTGTAGAGATCTTGAGATGGCCCCCGGCCATAATATGGGGATTAAAGCGGATACAACAAGGCCGTTTGGAACCAAAAGCTTGGCCAAATTTTTCAAGCATAGGCAGGTTATCGATGTTTATCTGCACGCCCTTTTCAGCAGCCTTCCGGATCTCTCCAAAATCCACGCAATTGGGTGTGTATTGGATATCACCAGGTGCGAATCCCGCATGCAAAGCTAGTTCCAGTTCTTGAATGGAAACTACGTCCAAACCAATGCCCAATTTTTTCATCAACCTTAAGATCGAAACGTTGGTCAGTGCCTTGGCCGCATACATAATGCGCATGGTAGTCCAATCGAAGGCTTTCTGTAGCCGTTTTATTTGCCCGGCAATAGTGTCGGCATCATATACAAATAGCGGGGTTCCGTAATTACCGGCGAGCTCCGCCAATTCAATACCCTGTATTAGATAACGGTTATCTTTTAACTCCATTTGTTGAAGGCATTAAAAAAAGGATGTCGATCAACATCCTTTTCAAATTTAGTGCTTTTTAAATAAATCGGAAATCAGCGATTCTGATCCTTTTCTTCCTCGATCACCTTTATCCTTTTCTTCTTTTTCTTTTTTCCCCCTTCTTCATCGTCTTCTTCAATCTCGATAGTTACTTTTTTGGTAACCTTGGTTTTGGATTCCCCGTCTTCCTTTTCGATGTGAATGTGAATGTCTTCCTCGTCGCTGCTCCACTCATATCCTTCTCTATTTCTGATAATACGTATGTCAATATCCTCATCAGCTTCCATCTCCTCCTTACTGTCGTATACTCTTTCAATCACCTTTTCCTTCCCGGTTTCACCCTTAATTACTTTTTTAACTATAATTTTCTCCCCCTCCGTTTCAGCATCTACGTCTATAGTGATGTGCTGGCTTTCATCATCTTTGGATTTAGATAATACCATAGTTTCAAAATGGTGTTCTCCATTTGTCTCCAGACCCAATTCTTTTAGCTCTTCATCGGCCTGCATCTCTTCCTTGTTGGAGTAAGTTCTTTCAAACACTTTTTTCTTTCCATCCTCCATGGTCTCGATACGGACCTTGATCTGTTCATCCTGTGCCCATAGCGAGTTTGCAAAAATTCCTGCTAGAAGTAAAGTCAATATCAGTTTGGTGGGTATTGATTTCATGTTAATTATTTTTTATTTACAGATGTTTAAGGTATTAATTCAGGAATACTCAGGCAATTACTTTTAGTTAAAGTTTGTTAAATCTTATACCTGAGCTTCGCTTAGAGCTCACTTCCAATTTACGGTATTACTAGGTATCTTATGGGCATGAAGCCTGAACTTAGGTGCCTAAATTGTTCCCGATGGCCCACCAGCTGGTTGGCGTTTTTTTTGCTGCTATTAGTGGGATGTCAACCCTCTAGTGGCCCTAAATTAAGAATAGAAAAGGGTGCGCGAATCGCTTTGATCGGTGGCAACTTGGGCTCTCGCATGATGAATTACGGACATTTCGAAACGGAATTGCAATTGCGATATCCCGATAGTCTTCTCTTTATTCGCAATATGTGCGATGGTGGTGACACCCCAGGCTTCAGGCCCCATTCCGGCCGCAACCACCCCTGGGCTTTCGCAGGAGCGGAAGCTTTTCAAACAGAATATGCCCGTCATTCCGGAAGCGAGGGACACCTGGAGACTCCTGACGAATGGTTAGCCCGCCTAAATGCCGATATAATTGTAGGTTTTTTTGGATACAGCGAATCCTTTGAAGGTATGGAGGGACTGGACAATTTTAAAGCGGAATTAACGGCATTTATTCAGTATTCCAAACAGCAGCAATACAATAGCTTAAATGCTCCTCAATTGGCCTTAGTATCTCCCATTGCTTTCCAGGACCTTTCATCATATCACGATCTGCCCAACGGTGAAGCTGAGAATGAACGGCTCGAATTGTATACCGCTGCAATCAGGGATATTGCTTCCCAACAGGGTGTGATCTTTGTGGACATTTTTAACCAGACTAAGGAGTGGTTTGAACATGACGATGATATTCTTACCATCGATGGATCACAATTGAATGAACAGGGGTACGCAAAACTAGCTCCTGTATTGGCCGATAAACTGTTCGGCCGTAGGGCACGGATTTCTTCAAACTTCGATTTAGTACAACAGGCGGTGCTTGAAAAAAACTGGTTTTGGCATAATGATTTCAAAATACCAAACGGGGTTCATGTTTTCGGTCGTCGATATAATCCATTTGGACCTGACAACTACCCGGCAGAGCTAGCTAAGATCCGGGAAATGACCGCTAATCGCGACACTGCTATATGGCAGGCCTGTCAGGGGGCTGTTATGGACTTGCAAGCGGCAGATGCACGCACTTCCACACTTCCGCAGGTCACCACTAATTTTAGAATGCCAGAAGGAGAGGAAACTCCCGAATACAGCTATGGAGAGGATGCCCTGGCCGCTTTTGATATGGCCCCCGGATATGAAATTGAGCTGTTTGCCTCAGAACAAGAATTTCAGGACTTAGCTAATCCAGTACAGTTAAGTTTTGACAATCAAGGAAGACTCTGGGTAGCTACCATGCCGGGATATCCTCATTACCGACCTGGTGATCCCAAGCCTAATGATAAGATCATAATTCTGGAAGACACCAATGGTGATGGTAAAGCCGATAAGCAAATCACTTTTGCCGACGGATTGCACTTGCCTACAGGATTTGAATTAGCACCGGAAGGGGTTTACGTTTCTCAGGGCACAAATTTGGTGCTTCTTAGTGATAACGATGGGGACGATATAGCTGATAGCCGAGAAATAATCCTGAGTGGTTTCGATGATCACGACACCCATCATGTGATCAGTGCATTCTGTGCAGACCCTTCTGGGGCTATTTACATGGGCGAGGGAGTTTTTCTACACACCAACGTAGAGACTTCATATGGAACCGTGCGCGCCACCAACGGTGGATTTTATCGATATAACCCCATGAGAAAAAGGTTGGAGCGCACAGCCCAGGTAGCGATCCCCAATCCCTGGGGTATTGCCTTTGATCGCTGGGGTCAGAATTTTTATTGTGAAACCTCCGGCCCCCATCTGCGCTGGATGATGCCCTCCACTATCAAACCCCGGTACGGTGTGGCTACTCACAAGGGTTACAACCTTATTGAAGAAGAGCATCTGGTTCGACCAACCTCGGGCATCGAATTTATATCCAGCCGGCATTTCCCTCCGGAAGTACAAGGAGATTTATTAATCAACAATACCATAGGTTTTTTGGGAACAAAACAACACCAATTTAGTGACCAGGGGACCGGGTACCTGAGCAAGCATCGTCAGGATCTGCTGCAGTCGTCGGACTTTAATTTTCGACCAGTAGATCTGGAATTTGCCCCGGATGGTTCGCTTTATTTGGTGGATTGGCACAATATTTTAGTAGGGCATATGCAGCATAATGCCAGAGACCCATTGCGCGATCATGTACACGGTAGGATTTACCGGATCACCTACCCTTCAAGGCCCTTGGTAACCCCTCCTCCTGTTCACAATGCCTCCATCCCTCAGCTACTGGACAACCTAAAGCTGCCGGAATATCGTGCACGATATCGTAGTCGTAGAGAGTTGAGGGGAAGAAACCCACAAGAGGTTTTGGAAGAAGTGAACACCTGGGTAGCAGCACTGGACAGTACGGAAGCCCACTACGAACATCATTTGCTGGAAGCACTTTGGGTATCCTGGGGGTTAAACAAATTGAACCAACCCCTGTTGGAAATGCTTATGAATGCCCAGGACTTTAAAGTAAGGGCGGCAGCCATTCGGGCGGTCCGCTATCAGCAACATTTAATGTCCGAAAGCCAGCATCTTGATTTTGTAAAACAAGGAGCTGCTGACCCCCATGGCAGGGTGCGTTTAGAAGCCATTGTCGCAGCTTCCTGGTTGCCTACCACCAGTGGGTTACAGGTATTGGAAATCGCCTCACAGCAACCCCTGGACCGATGGATGGCACCTGCTTATGAGACTGCCTTAGCTCATTTGAATGGTGAATCAATTGATGAAAAACTGGAACAGGTGGCCCAAACCAATTTGAAAGGAGATGACCTGGCGTTGTTTAGTCATGGCAAGGAATTATACCAAAAAGATGGCTTCTGCGTCACTTGCCATCAGATTGACGGCAAAGGATTAAGTGCCTCAGGATTTCCTCCGTTAAGCGGTACCAACTGGGTACTGGGTAGTAAAGAACGACTTATCAAGATCACCCTAAAAGGATTGCAAGGTCCCATCATGGTAGATAAAGAATACCCAGGTCAGGTACCCATGACTCCTTTTGAAGGTTTGATGGATGACCAGGAGATTGCAGCGGTTTTAACCTTTATTAGAAATTCCTTTGGTAATGAAGCTTCCCCAATTTATGCAGAGGAGGTGTCGAAGGTGCGGTCGGATGTGTTAGGAAGAAAAGGGTTTTACACGGCGGAAGAGCTGCTTGCAGATCACCCCTGGGAGTCAGCACAATAATAAAAAACATTCACTTATTGCACATTTGTTCATTTAGCACTTAACTTATATCACATGCACATAGCCATACATAACTGGATGCGAGCGGAGCCCCTGATAAAATGCTCATATGGGGTCCTACGGATGTATATGGGGTTAGACTACCGTTACCCGGCGATGCTCTGCCTTTGGTGCTGGGCCAGGTGCTCAACCGGCAAGGGTCCTTTAATGAGAACGATGTCAATTTCGGTCTAAGGCCCACGGATAATGAAATGGCTACCGTTAATCCCGCTGTTGAGGAACCGTACAATCCCAATGATCCTCTTATGCCCATCGCCTGGATAAAAAGTTATCAGCTGCCTGATGGAGTAAGAGGCCAGTCATTTACGTCCACCATAGGATCGTCCACCGACTTTGCCAATGAAGGTGTGAGGAGATTGCTGGTCAACGCAGCCTACTACTTGCTGGATCTTGAAGTACCCCAACAAGCCCGTGTCGATCTGGTGGGAAACTACCAACCTTCCGCCTACAGTTTTCACGACGACAGCTATTGGGATGAAAAGCAGTTGAAAATAGCGGATATGAATCCCTAATCTCCTTTTGAGGAGTGGGTTTGACAGTTGTTAAAATATGTTAAATGATGTATTTGCTGTCAATATTCACGTATTTTTGTACTTATGTCAAAAGGTACTATTCGCTTGATAACCATACTGATGGGCATCTCCATGATCGGTTTGGTGAGCTTTCAGCTGTATTGGATCAATAGTGCCTTAAAGATCAATGAAGAGCGCTTTAATCAGGATGTCCACCAGGCACTCAATAAAGTGGCATCTAAGTTAGAACAGCAGGAGGCGCTTTTTACCATCAGCAATAGTTTTGAAACTACTTTCGATCTTAGTGAGCTTGATTCACTGTCGTTCGACACCCTGACTTTGGTCGATCGAATACCCAAGATCAAGCTATCGAACGATCAGGACAGTGCACTGGAAGATCACTCCAGATTGCAGGTTTCTGTTGAACAAGAAGGTTTCAAATTAGACTTTGAGCAGGACAACACTCTGAAAGCTCGGTCCCTGGGAGAAAACGACGATCAAAAGCTGGCTTTGGAGATCAAGAAGATACAGCAGAAGGCCGATTCTATTAAAGAAAAGAATAAGCTCCGCAGTAAATCAGAAATGGTGACCATTATTTTGGATGAATTGCTCACCGGTAAGAGGAAAATGGAAAATCGGTTTCAGCCGGAGCAGCTGGATTCCTTATTGCGTATGGAATTCTTGAATCAGGGCATTAATCTGTCCTACCAGTATGGGGTGCTGGACCAAGCGGAAGATACCTTGATCTACATCAATACGGATGAACAGGACCCATCCCTGCTGTTATCAGATCTAAGAGTTACGCTATTCCCAAATGACATCATTGGAAATACCAACTTCCTGCTGGTACACTTTCCCAACCAACAAGAGTACCTTATCGGAAAGATATGGTTACCGCTATTCCTGGCAGCTATTTTGATCCTCATAGTAATAGCCTGTTTTGCCTATGCCATCATTACCATCCTCCGGCAAAAAAAGCTGTCGACTATAAAGAACGACTTTATTAACAACATGACGCACGAGTTCAAGACTCCTATATCCACCATTTCACTGGCAACCGAAGCGCTGCAGGACCGCAGTATGACCAAAAACCAGGGACTGGTGGATCGCTATCTGAAAATAATCGATGTAGAAAACCACCGCTTAAGTCGTCAGGTGGAGAAAGTGCTGCAAATCGCCTCTCTGGAAAAGGAAGATTTCAAACTAAAAATCGAAGAGGTCGACGTACATAAAGCCATTGAAAAGGTCTTGGAGAACATTACCCTGCAAGTAGAGAAAAAAGGCGGGAACATTACTACTGACTTTAAGGCCACCAGTCAAATAATCCCCGCTGATGAGCACCATCTTACCAATATCTTTTACAACCTGCTGGATAATGCAAATAAATATACTGATAAGCCGCCCATGATCAATATCACTACCGATGATGCTCCTGGTAAAGGCATTTGGATTAGGATCATTGATAATGGTATTGGAATGACTAAAGAGGTAATCAACAAGATTTTTGATAAATTCTATCGCAAACCCACTGGCAACCTCCACGATGTTAAGGGATTTGGCTTGGGGTTAGCCTATGTAAAAGCATTAATCGAGGCACATGGAGGGGACATACACGTTAAGAGCTCTGCTGGAAAAGGCAGTGTCTTTGAAATATTTTTACCGAATCCAGGAACATGAAAAAAGAGAAGCTATTGATCGTTGAGGACGACCTTAACTTGGGTCAGATCTTAAAGGAATATCTGGAAGCTAAGGGATTTGACACTCATTTATGTCGCGACGGCGAAGAGGGCATTATTACTTTCCGTAATCAAAAATTTGACCTCTGCATCCTGGATATCATGATGCCAAAGAAAGACGGGTTTACCCTGGCTAAAGAAATCAGGTTGACCGACAAACATACCCCTATCATATTTCTTACGGCCAAGTCCATGAAAGAAGACACCTTGGAAGGGTTCAAGATCGGCGCTGACGATTATATCACCAAGCCCTTCAGCATGGAAGAGTTGCTGCTGCGGTTGATAGCCATTCTCAGACGCACAGGGTCCCTACAAAACAAACATCAGAATACCTTTCAGTTCGGATCCTTTGTATTCCACTACGATCAACAGATGCTCAATCATGGTGATAAACAGCAAAAACTGACTTCCAAAGAATCGGAATTATTGCGGTTGCTTTGCCAAAATATCAACCATACCTTGGACCGTTCAGCGGCTTTAAAGACCATTTGGAAAGATGACAGTTACTTCAATGCCCGCAGCATGGATGTGTATATTGCCAAGCTCCGAAAATATTTGAAAAAGGACGATGACATCCGCATTCTGACCATCCATGGGGAGGGTTTCAAGCTTGTATCTTTAAAATAGATTCCGTAGTTTTAATATTCCCATCAAGCGAATTTTGGGAATTCCAGTTATCCCTGTTTTGTCCTCTTGCCAAGAAAAATAACAGGCCTTAATTATGATCCACTTGATTCCTTCCATAACGGTTATGAAGGGCAAGACTACCCGTCTTACCCCTGGGAGTTTTAGCAAGGAAAAAGTCTACGACCAAAGCCCTTTAGAGTTAGCCATGCAATTTGAAGCTGCCGGGGTTAGTCAGATACACCTGGTAGATCTTGAAGGAGCCCGGCGAGGAAGTTCTGTCAATTATCAGGTGCTGGAAGCCATATGTGGACATACCAATTTAAAGGTGAGTTTCAGCGGTGGGATATCCACCGACGGAGATATCAGCAAAGCTTATGAATATGGGGCGCATAATATCATTGCCGCCACCATCGCGGCCTATCGCCCTGAGTACTTCGCTTCCTGGATCATGTCATATGGCCGTGAGAGGATAGTACTGGGAGCCGATTCCATACAGGGTAAAATAGCCATTAGGGGATGGCAAAAAGATACCGCCATAGATTTATTCGAGCACATCGAGTACTTCTTTAACAGGGGTTTGAAATATGTAAAGACCACCGATATTTCCAAACACGGAGCCATGTCTGGACCTTCTCTGGAATTGTACAAGGAGATACTGGAACGTTTTCCGGGCATTTGTTTACTGGCCAGTGGTGGGGTGCGTTCCGTAGAAGATATGGAACAGCTACAAGAACTGGGTGTATGGGGTGTAGTGTTTGGTAAAGCCTTTTATGAAGGTGTGCTAACCTTAAAGGATCTGGAGAGATTCTTGATCAGCGCTTAAATAGCAGGTGGAGCCAACTTTTGGTACAACTGGTTTAGGTTGATTCTCGACCAACCACTGGAATTACTCTCATCTTGTCGGCGATTAACAATCTTGAAGATATCAGCGTACTTGATCTTGTAAATCAAGTAAAAGACAAAGTTGAAAGAGACGCTAGAGATACTAACACCCTCTTCATCATTAGTTGGTTCCTCGTTTTGAGCCGCATCAACTTTTGTTACCTCATTACCAGCGTGATCCTGCTCAACTTGTTCGTTTTTAGTGTCTTTTTGGGAATTTTTGTTATTGTCATTATTGCCTTCGGTAGCATAAACTACTGTGGCTAAGACCATAAGTATTGCTAAACTGAATATTTTCAGGCTGTTGAGGCTAAAAAAAGAGTTCATTGGGGTTCGGATGAGTTCAGTTGTTGTGCTTTATGAATAACGTGCATAAGGCGAAAAAGTTACGAAAATAGCTTAGATTTATCCAGCGTTTCCGCAACCTAAAAGCATGCTGAGATTTTCAGAATTAGCTACAATTACTGGGGGTAATATAGTCCAATTACATGTCGACCAGCCGGTCGACAGATTGCTCATAGACAGCCGGCAGCTAATTGTTCGCCCTCAATCGGTTTTTGTAGCCATTGCAGGCCCACGTCACGACGGCCATGATTATTTGGTGAACACCTATCAGCAAGGTATCCGTAATTTCATTGTGGAACGATCTTGGCAGTCGCCACCTGCAGACGCCAACATATTGATAGTACCTAATTCCCTACAGGCCCTTCAAGCCTTGGCTCAGAACCACCGCCAGCAATTCGATCTTCCAATACTGGGCATTACCGGTAGCAATGCCAAAACATTGATCAAAGAATGGCTCTATCAACTGTTACCGGATAAGAAAGTGGTTAAGAGTCCCAAGAGCTACAACTCACAGGTTGGAGTGCCACTTTCGGTATGGCAGCTGCATGCAGGTGCGGATTTTGCCATTTTCGAAGCGGGAATTTCTCAGCCCGGTGAAATGGCCAATCTGGAAGCGGTCATTGGTCCTACTTTAGGAATTTTCAGCAATATCGGGCCGGCGCATGATCGAGGGTTCAGCGACCTGGAAGAAAAAGTGCAAGAGAAAGCGCTCCTTTTCAAGAATGTTCACAAAGTGATCTACCGTAAAGATCACAGTCTTATTCACAAAGTACTGAATCAAGAGTTGTCCACAGATCATTTACTATGCTGGTCCGATTCGGAATCAGCGGATGTTACTTTTAACATTCGGGTGTCGGCAGGCTTCAGCTTTTGTGACTGGCAATACCGGGGGCTAAGGGGTGAAGTTAAGGTGCCCTTTAGCGATCCTGCCTCCTTGGAAAATCTGATGCATTGTTTGACGCTGTTGCTGTACTTGGATTATTCACCTGAGGAGATCCGCAGCCGGGTATTGAACCTGGAAAGTGTTCCTCATCGCCTTTCACTAAAGAAAGGGATGCATTCCTGCTATCTTATAGATGACACCTACAACAATGACCTAGCAGGGCTGGAGATTGCCCTGGAGTTTATGAACCAGCAACCACAAGCCAAATCAAAAACATTGATTTTGTCCGACATCCAGCAATCGGCCGAATCGGATGAAGAATTGTATGGCAAAGTAGCGGCACTTATCCAATCTAAAGGGATCCGTAACTTTTACGGGATCGGTAAAGGGCTTAGCAAGTCGAAAGCCCTGTTTCCGGATCATCATCAATTTTACCT
>CAJIBY010000676.1_pt1 | contig 14547 bp, 12 predicted proteins | sample 9199461 | NCBI WGS metagenome assembly CAJIBY01 (sample SAMEA7708316, study PRJEB35096) | sediment metagenome | biome: marine neritic benthic zone biome [ENVO:01000025]; feature: sediment [ENVO:00002007]; material: shallow marine sediment [ENVO:03000034] sea grass bed [ENVO_01000059] ... | reverse complement strand
CCGGAAGCACAGCTCGATCGTTTTCTATTCAAGATCAAGATGGACTATCCCAATCTGACTGAAGAGCAGCAGATCCTCAGGCGCTTTAAGGATAATTTCCAGCTGGAACGAGAGGCGGTCATTGATCCGGTACTCCATAAGGGTGACCTAAAAAGATGCCAGGGCCTGGTGGAAAAAGTTATGATCAAGGATGAGCTACTGGATTATATTGCCTCCATCGTACACAATACCCGGGAAAACGGTGATCTGTATTTAGGCGCTTCGCCGCGGGCTTCTTTGGCCATCATGAAAACCTCCAAAGCAGTGGCCGCTCTAAACAGTCGGAATTTTGTGACTCCAGACGATATACAGTTTGTTTCCTACCCAGTATTGAATCATCGCATCATCCTAACCGCAGAGCGGGAAATGGAAGGTATACAGGTTGAAGATGTTATATCCGATATCGTAAAACAGATCGAGGTCCCTCGTTAATGCGCTTTTTTAGGCACATATTCCTGACCTACCGGGTTTTTACCCTATTTGCATCTATAGCGGCGCTCTTTATTATTAGTTTTTTAGTGCCACAGCTGTTTCCCTTAGCGCAGATCCTGTTGATACTGGGGGGTGCCCTGGTGGTGCTCGATGTAGTCATCCTGTTCAATCCAAAACTGGTCATGGAAGGCTGGCGCATGGCACCCAAGATACTTTCGCTGGGGAACCAACATAAGATCACCATCCACCTTCACAACCCCAATGCCTTTCCCTTAGGCGTAAAAGTAATTGATGAACTACCCGCCCAACTGCAAAAGCGCGATTTTCAGATCAGATTGAAGATGGCCTCACATGAAAAACAGGAATTGGTTTATTCACTGAGACCGCTGTCCAGAGGGCTTTACGCATTTGGCAAGGTAAACTTGTTTCTACGGACAGTGTTGGGGCTGGTTGAACGTAAGTATCCCCTGCCTCAGGACCAAGAGGTATCGGTATATCCCTCTATCGTCGAAATGAAAAGCTTCGAATTAAAGTCATTTGCAGCTACCGGTACCCTGGGTATAAAGAGAATAAGAAAATTAGGGCATAGCTTTGAATTTGAACAGATCAAAGAGTATGTAAGGGGCGATGATTATCAGAGCATAAATTGGAAAGCCACCAGCCGTAGTTCGAAGATCATGGTAAATCATTTTCAGGACGAAAAATCTCAGCAGGTATACTGTTTGGTGGACAAAAGTCGGGCTATGAAGATGCCGTTCAATGGCTTGAGTTTGCTGGAATATGCTATCAACACCAGCTTGGTGATTGCCAACACCTCGCTCCACAAGCAAGATCGAGCGGGATTGATCACATTTTCTCACAAAATAGATTCCATGATAAAGCCCGACCGTAAAAGAGGACAACTGCGCACCATAATGGAAGCACTTTACCGGGAGAAAGAAGGGAGTTTGGAATCCAACTATGAGTTGTTGTACAGGACCATACAAAAAACCATCAGCGTTAGAAGCTTACTTTTTTTGTTCAGTAATTTTGAAAACATTTATGCGCTGCAACGGGTGTTGCCGATTCTTCGAAAGATCAGCAAACAGCACCTTTTGGTATTTATTACCTTTGAAAACACCGAGATAATGGATTACAGTCGACAACCGGCCCAGGATTTGGAAAGGGTGTATTTTAAAAGTATCGCTCAGAAATTCATTTCAGACAAGAATCAGATCATTCAACTGCTGAAGCAGTATAAGGTACAGACTGTAAAATCCCGCCCGGAGGAGTTGTCACTAAATACAGTCAACAAGTATTTGGAGCTTAAAGCCCGGGGATTAATCTGAGTGTTATTCCTTTACTACGATGGTTTTCCCTATTTTGTCACCAAGTCTTTTGCGCTCGTCCCCCAGAAGAATAAAGATGGCATCCACTAGTGAGACGACTGGTATTACCGCCGGAATATTGCGTATAAGGGAAGTGGCATAGTCGTTGGTGAGCGGGGCCCCGGAATCCTCCTTTACTGCCCGGGTTTTCATCACCTTCTTGCCGATACTCTGACCGTCCAAAAATGGCAAGGCATCCCTTACCAGAAAATAGATGGCGCCTATTCCATAGCTTATGCCCCAGCCAATAAACATGTCCAAAACATAGTAAAACACCATACATACCAGCCAATCGATCAAAACACCAAGGAATCGATCTCCTAGGCCGGCTTTGGTAGAAATACCTTCAGGTTGAGTAATTTGTTCTTCCATGACAGAAAAAAGCTTGATGTTCAGGAATATAGAAATAAATCCCGTAATCCTCAACTGGTCAAATTAATTTTGCATGGGTGCTGATCCATCTTTCCGGTACCTCTCCGCTGTTGGCAGCTTGATAATCCACGTAGCTGCAGGGCACAATGCAATTTCGTGCATACTTCTCCTTGCCTTGAGGATAATTAACTTCCATCCACCATTTTTCACTTAGTTTACTCTTGTAAAAGACTATAGTACCGGGATCATTATCGATAGATACTACGTAGCGCAAGTAGTCGTTACTTTTGAAATTTTGTTCGCTCTTACGATTATAGAAACCTTCAATGAAGTACCAGATCATGGTAGCTACTACTCGGGCGGTTGATTGGTGTTCATCATCATAATCTGGATTGTATTCGTAGAATCCGGCAGAGCTGAGTTTCTCGTTTAAGCCGGCATACCAGCATACTTGACAGGCTTCTTCTCCGGAAAGCCCAAACGGTTGAGCATTGGCATTTCCACAGGCGTCGCTGGATTTGATGGCAGTGATATCGAAGGTCATCATATCGGCATTGCGGATAACCGGTTCCATTTCATGGATATTTTCTTTGAGAAGACCCAACCGGTATACGTCAAAGTACAGCTTTTCCAAAAGACTAATGGCAACAGGGTCGATCAAGTAGCTTTGATGACCCAGTTGGTTGTAGTTGAACAAATAGTTGGGTTCGTGCAGCAACATTTTGTGAATGTGTTGCCGGCTGGCTCCCAGGCGTTCGGTCTCTTCCAAGTCCAGAAAAGCATCAACATTCAAAATGCTGATCAACTTATCCATATGCTCATAAGCCATAAATTGACCGTAATCAAGGTCGTGAGTGCCGCCGATCAGCACAGGTAGCACATTGTGCTCCAGCAGGATGCCACAGACTTCCTTTATGCGCAATTGCGTTTCTTCCAAGGTCATGCCGTTGCGTAAATTTCCCAGGTCAGCTATTCTGTAGGAGTACATGCCGGATTTCAGACGGTATAGCTTGCTGCGGATCTCATCTGCTGCTGAGGTCGCCCCCTTGTTCGTAAGGGTCCCCCGTTCTTCTTCCAGACCGATAAGGGCAATATCAGCTTCCTTGAAGTCTGGCATCTCATGTGTGTTGACCCTTATGGAATGATAAAAGGCATGGATATCATCGATCGACTGAACAATGGTATCATCAATAGCGGTAAAAAAAATTTTCAGATCCATATATGAAATAAAAAAAGGAGAAAATTTCTTTTCTCCTCAAAGTTGTTATCCTCCAAAATCGTCGAAACGGATGTTCTCCTTGGGAATACCCAGATCATCCAGCATCTTTAATACTGCGGCATTCATCAACGGGGGCCCGCACAGGTAGTATTCTACCTCTTCCGGTTCCGGGTGTTGGCCCAGGTAATTGTCGAACAACGCCTGATGGATGAATCCCTGGTATCCATCGGCTTCACGGTCTTCCAATGATGTCTTTATCTTCCAGTTATCGTCTGGCAGTGGTTCGGAAAGCGCAATATGGAACCGGAAATTAGGGAATTCCTCTTCTATTTTCCTAAAGTGGTTCACGTAGAAAAGTTCTTTGCGAGATCGACCTCCGTACCAGTACGACACTTTACGGTCCGACTTCTCCGTATGAAACAGATGAAAAATATGTGATCTCAAAGGCGCCATTCCGGCTCCGCCTCCAATGTAGATCATCTCCCGTTTGGTACTTTCGTTAATAAAGAACTCACCATAAGGGCCGGAGATGGTAACTTTATCGCCGGGTTTTCTGGAGAATACGTAAGAACTGCAGATGCCAGGATTTACAGACATGAACTTACCGGCGGCCCTATCCCAGGGTGGTGTGGCGATCCGTATGTTGAGCATGATGATATCGCCTTCCGCCGGGTGATTGGCCATGGAGTAGGCTCTAAAAATGGGCTCGTCATTTTTCATATTGAGATCCCACATTTGAAATTTATCCCAGTCAGTATTGAATACATTGTCGGGGTGTCCCAACTCAGGCTTTGGCGGGATCTCCATGTCTTTAAAAGACACATGGCATTCCGGCACATCAATTTGTATGTAGCCACCCGACTTAAAATCCAGGGTTTCGCCGGGAGGCAGCTTTACTACGAATTCTTTGATAAAGGTGGATACATTATAATTGGAGACCACCTCGCATTCCCATTTTTTAATTCCGAAGATCTCATCGGGTATCCTAATGGACATATCCTGCTTCACTTTCACCTGACAGGCCAGCCGGACATGTTCTTTTTGTTCACTGCGGCTTAAATGCCCTACTTCCGTGGGCAACACTTCACCACCACCTTCCTCTATTATGCACTTGCACATGGCACAGGTGCCTCCACCTCCGCAAGCCGAAGGCAGGAATAATTTCTCACTTGACAAGGTAGATAGCAAGGATGAGCCAGCTGCTGTCACGATGACATTGCTTTCATCGCCGTTTACGACGATGTGAACATCTCCAGATTGAACCAACTTGCTTTGGGCAAAAAGAAGTATCATCACCAAAAGCAAAATGATGATGGTAAAGGCCACAATAGCGGTGAATACGGTTGTCATAAATTTGGATTTGAATGCAAATAAACCGCTACAAATATATTATATAAAAGCAGAAAACAGTAAACTCCAATGGCCAATTTTAGGGCCTATTGAAGCATCTTTAACAAAGAGGTAAGTCGATCCTTAAGTTCGCGACGATCTACGATAAAATCCAAAAACCCGTGGTCAAGCACAAACTCTGCACTTTGGAATCCTTTAGGCAGACTCTTGCCGATGGTTTCCCTGATCACCCGGGGGCCGGCAAAACCGATTAAGGCCCCCGGTTCTGCTATGTTGAAATCACCAAGCATGGCAAATGAGGCGGTAACACCCCCGGTAGTAGGATCCGTCAATAAGCTTATGTAGGGCAATTTTGCATCGCTAAGTTGGGTGAGTTTAGCCGATGTCTTAGCCATTTGCATCAAGGAATATCCGGCCTCCATCATACGGGCTCCTCCAGATTTTGAGATCATTAGAAAAGGTCTTTTTTTCTTTAGACAGAAATCAATAGCTCTGGAGATCTTTTCGCCGACCACTGAACCCATAGACCCCCCGATAAAGGAGAAATCCATACAACACACCACGATGGGTATGTCGTTCATATTACCAGTAGCGATACGTGCGGCATCCTTAAGTTCAGTTTTTTCCTGGTTGGCTTGAATACGATCGGGATAGGGCTTACTATCCACAAACTCCAAGGGATCGGCCGAGGACAAATCCTGCTCCAATTCCTGGAATTTTTCATCATCAAAGATTATTTCGAAATATTCACGAGATCCGATCCTGAAATGATGGCCATCATCCGGGCTAACAAAACAGTTGCTCTTTAATTCCCTGATATGAATGGGTTTGCCTTTTGGCGTTTTATACCATAATCCATCAGGAGCCTCCTTTTTGGCTTCGGTGGGGGTTTGAATACCTTTATCCTTACGTCTGAACCATGCCATCTTCGCTTATTCTGTCAATTATAGGTTTTAGAGGAGTTAAGTAGGCTTAAATTTAAGGAATTTTTTATGTAAAAAGCGGCATTATACCATATAGCATCTCGATATTCCTGATTATTACAACCTTACGTAAGGTTTTTTTTGTTTTGGGCTGTTACCATTTACTTCGACAGTGTATTAATAAGTAGACACCCTATTTTTTTATTATGGCACGCCTAACAAAGTTTGTATTACCTGTGGCAAAAGCGGGGTTACTATTGTTATTTTTTAGCCTGATTTCTTGTACAAAACCCATTTATGTACATCAAAACGGTACTTATTACAATGATTATGAAGCGGTCAATCACTACCGTGTTCAAAATGCCAGTAAGAACAAAAAGGTCAAGTCAATGACCAAGTCTCCCAACTGGAACAAGTACAACGCACATAATAAGTACAAGAAATACCAGAAATAACCGCTATTTTACATCTTCGTAATCCACATATTCACCGCCATCAAAATCTTTTTTGCGGTTTTTTTTCTCACTATGTGGAACGTAGTCGATATTAAGGTCGCTGTTCGGCACTTTTCGGGACTTCTTCTGCGAATGAGGAGGTGCCTGATTTTGCTGACTGGCTGATATGAATATGCTACGCATCAGATAGCCGCCTACCTTGTAGACTACGTAGCATACAATAATAAAGATGGTCAGAAATTTAAGCATAGAGAACGTTCTCCTTATAAATATAACTTATTTACTTAGGTAGAGGTTTCGTTCCGAATATATTTTCATAAAATACTCGTCCATCAGATCGTCAATAAAATAGATGGATTCACCGGTTGATTTCATTTCAGGTCCCAGTTCTTTATTCACATTGGGGAATTTTTCAAATGAGAATACGGGCACCTTAATAGCATACCCTTTTTTCTGGGGATTAAAATCAAAATCCTTAAGCTTCTTCTCTCCCAGCATCACCTTGGTGGCATAATTGACGTAGGGCTCCTTAAAAGCTTTACAGATAAAAGGTACCGTACGGCTGGCTCTGGGGTTGGCCTCAATAATATAGACCTTGTCGTTTTTAATGGCGAATTGAATATTGATCAGCCCTACGGTGTTAAGGGCCAGAGCAATTTTTTTAGTATGTGCCTCCATTTGCTGCATGACGAAGTCACCTAAATTATAGGGTGGAAGCACTGCATAAGAATCACCAGAGTGTATACCTGCAGGTTCGATGTGTTGCATTATCCCAATAATGTAGACTTCCTCCCCATCACAAATGGCATCCGCTTCGGCCTCAATAGCCCCGTCCAGAAAATGGTCCAGCAAAACTTTATTGCCCGGTATATCTTTCAGGATATCCAAAACATGAGACTCCAACTCTTGCTCATTAATGACGATCTTCATGCTCTGCCCACCCAGTACGTAAGAGGGGCGGACTAAAAGGGGAAATCCGATTTCTTTAGAGAGTTCAATGGCCCCGGCAGCGTCTTCGATCACCCCAAAGTTGGGATAAGGGATGTCATTCTCTTTCAAAAGAGTGGAAAAACTTCCGCGGTCTTCTGCAAGATCCAGTGACTCATAATTGGTGCCCATGATCTTAATGCCAAAGCGTGTGAGTTTTTCCGAAAGCTTTAAAGCTGTCTGGCCTCCCAATTGAACGATCACACCTTCTGGTTTCTCATGTAATAAGATCTCATATATGTGTTCCCAAAAGACCGGCTCAAAATAGAGTTTGTCGGCCACGTCAAAATCCGTACTCACGGTTTCCGGATTACAGTTGATCATGATGGTCTCATAACCACATTCTTTGGCGGCTAATACTCCATGTACGCAACTATAATCGAATTCGATACCTTGACCAATACGATTTGGCCCGGATCCCAATACCACTATCTTTTTCTTGTCGGAACAAATGGACTCATTCTCGTCGTCGAATGTGGAATAGTAGTAGGGAGTCTGGGCTTCGAATTCTGCGGCGCAGGTATCTACTAACTTGTACACCCGTTTTATGCCTCGCTGGTTACGGTGATTGAAAACTTCACTTTCCAGACAGTCCAATAGGTGACCCAACTGACGATCGGCATAGCCTTTCTCCTTGGCTTCACGCAGTAAAGCGTCTGGGATATCCTCCAGGGTATACTCCTTGATCTTTCCTTCCAGCTCTATTAATTCTTCAATCTGTTGAAGAAACCACTTATCGATCTTGGTGAGTTTCTTTATGGTATTAAAAGGAATCCCCATCTTGAATGCATCATAAATATGGAATAGGCGATTCCAGGTGGGGTTGGCTAAACTATCCAGGACTTTTTCACGATTGGCCAATTCGCGACCGTCAGCCCCCATACCATTGCGATTTATCTCCAGAGACTGGCAGGCCTTCTGTAAGGCCTCCTGGAAGTTCCTGCCGATTCCCATAACCTCACCTACCGACTTCATCTGTAGTCCCAGGTGACGATCGGAACCTTTGAACTTATCGAAATTCCAGCGAGGGATCTTAACAATTACATAATCCAGAGCAGGTTCAAAATAAGCCGAAGTGGTCTTGGTGATCTGATTCTTTAATTCATTGAGATTATATCCGATGGCTAGTTTTGCCGCTACCTTGGCTATGGGATAGCCCGTGGCTTTGGAAGCTAGGGCGGAAGACCGGCTCACCCGGGGGTTGATCTCAATGCCAATGATCTCATCATTTTCCGGGTTGACGGCAAATTGCACGTTACACCCCCCCGCAAACTGCCCAATCCCATTCATCATCTTAATGGCTAGATTCCGCATCTCCTGATAAACGGTGTCCGGCAAGGTCATGGCAGGGGCTACGGTAATGGAGTCGCCAGTATGCACCCCCATGGGGTCGAAATTTTCTATGGAGCATATGATGATCACATTACCCAGGTTATCCCGTAGCAATTCCAGTTCGTACTCCTTCCAACCCATAATACTTTGTTCGATTAATACTTCGTGAATAGGCGAGGCATGTAATCCATTGTTCAGGGCTTTTTCAAAATCTTCGGGGCTATTCACGAATCCACCACCGGTGCCTCCTAATGTGTAAGAAGGCCGAATGACCAGCGGAAAGCCGATCTCCTGGGCAATCTCCTTTCCTTGCAGGAAGGAGGTAGCCGTTTTGCCGGAACAAACGTTGACATCCAGTTCGTGCATTTTCAACCGGAACAGCTCACGGTTTTCCGTGGTTTCTATAGCGTCGATGTCAACCCCGATAATTCTAACTCCATATTTATCCCATATGCCGGCATTTTGACAATCTATAGCCAAATTAAGGGCGGTTTGTCCCCCCATGGTGGGCAGGACCGCATCAATTTGGTGTTTGTCTAAGATCTTTACTATGCTTTTTCGTTCCAGTGGTTTGAGGTACACATGGTCGGCTGTCACCGGATCCGTCATTATGGTGGCCGGATTGGAATTGATTAAAGTTACTTCGATACCCTCTTCTCTTAGAGATCGGGCCGCCTGGGATCCGCTGTAGTCAAACTCACAAGCTTGGCCAATAATAATTGGGCCGCTTCCTATAATTAAGACAGATTTGATACTATGGTCTCTGGGCATTTGTAAATGTTAAAAAACTTGGATAGTCGGATGGTTAAAATTTGACAAATTTATAGGAATTAAACGGCAAATAAAAGGCTAGAATGATTATTTGGTTGGGAGGCGCCCATAAACAAAAAAGGCCCTTAATAAGGGCCTTTCGTAGCTGAGCATTTTTACTAGTTTTTGGCGGTACCCGCAAAACCCAATGCAGCTCCTGCCAGTGCTATATCTTTGAGTAAGTTGGGCATAGAGGCCTGCATGTTTTCGCTTAACCCCGGAAAATGAATGGTAAGTACAAATATGATCAACATGGCAGCCAATAGCAGACATGCTAATCGGGCTTTTTTCTGGATTAGAATAGCCACAGCCGCTAAAATTAATGCGGCGCCTGTCAGGTACACCCATAAAACGCCCCCGGGAATGAAAGAAGGTACCATTCCCACCATATCATCCGCTCCCATAAAATGAAAAAGCCCAAAGATGGCCATAGGCAAAGCGTATAATATACGAGCGCCTGTAGTAGTTAAAGTATCCATATAAACTAGGTTTTGGTTTCTTGTCAGTGATTCAATATAGGAAAAATACCCAAAACCCAAACAAAAGGCTGTAAGTAGTTGTTGCAACACTTATCTGGGTGATGCCTTAGCTCTGCTCGAGGGTGGAGCTTGATTATTTGCGCAATTGGTATTATTGTTTTAACTTATCGCCCTGGAAAAAATAACTAACGGATTCAACCAAATAACCATGAAAATAACTTCTCGAATCTTAGCTGGCTTGGTTTGTACTGCATTGGTGACCTGGGCAAGCTCCTGTTCTTCCCCAACGAAGCAAGATGAAAATGAAGCTGAGGAATTTGATCAGGCTGCAGAAGAATTGCAGGAACAGATCGAAGCAATAGTTTACCAAATTCCGCCACCTTCAGAGATCCCTTATATTTTGCAATCAACCGGAGTGGAACTTGACGAGGGATTAGTCAATGATCTGGATAATGTTGATAATTATCAGGGTGATGACGACAAATCGGCCATGAATTTAGGGGTATATGCTACCGACGTTGGTTATTTGAGTTCATATGAAAAGGCGCAGGAGGCTTTGAACTACTTTTCAAAAATGAAGGGCTTGGCCGATCAGGTGGGGGTTACTACTTCAGTTGATACCGAAGTGATAAGCCGCTTTGAGGAGAACCTGACTTCGAAAGACAGCTTGGCGGACATCATTGATGAAACCCTAAGCAATACCGATGAGCACTTGAAAAACAGCGGCCGCAACCGCACTGCAGCCCTGGTACTGGCGGGATCGTTTACCGAAGGACTTTATATTGCCAGTTCATTGGTTAAGAACTATCCTCGGGATATCCTAACAGAGGAAAACAGAAAACTGATCTTGATACCATTGGTTCGACTGATCCTGGATCAGGAAAAACCACTCAGCGATTTAAATGCTTTGTTGGGTTCGTTGGAGAGCGATGCAACCGTCGATGAATTGAAAAGCATGACCGCTGATCTAATGACACAATACGACGCTTTGGATATTCAGGAAAAGATCCAAAACAATGAAGGGGTCAGCTTACTGGAAGACGAGGCTCTGGTTGGATTGACTGATCAAATAAGTGCCATTAGAGATTACATCACCGGGTAATTTGGATATTAAATTTTAAAAAAAGCATTGAATTTGATTCAATGCTTTTTTTGTTAAGAACATCTGAAGCTTACACAGCTGAGCCCCCACTAATATGAGTGAGCAGCTACTTAAGGCCATAATTCAGCTTTTCGCTATTGTTGCCAAGGAAGGTAGCGTAACTTATAGTGAACGGTTAACCATCAAGGAGTTCCTCGAACGTCAGCTGAATAAAGACGGGGTGGTTAAGTACATGGAGTTGTTCGACCAGCTGGTTTTAGAACGCGAGTCCGAAAACGTACAGATCGAGGGGACCGATGCTGACACTGTTGACTTTGTAGAGGACTGGTCAAAGATCATCCATATAACCAGACAGCTTAACCGGGAGATCACCAAACAGCAAAAGGTGGTGCTCACTCTCAAAATGATGGAGCTGATCTCCGCCGACAAGATTATCTCCGAGCGGGAAGCTAACCTGTTATACTACATTAGTGATGCCTTAAAACTCCAGAAAGAAACGGTACGCAATATCCAGCACTTTGTGGATTATCAGTCCGATCAACCGGTGGTATCACCTCACTTGCTGATCATCGATGACGGCACTCAAGAGATCCCAGATGATCTGAGCCGTATGGTAGCCGGAGGACTTCAGGGACAACTGGTAGTTCTAAGACTGCCTTCTATTGAGAGCTATTACATCAAATATCTGGGAAGAGCTGCCACATATTTGAACGGAGTGCCCTTAAAAAACAATAAGGGACTGGTTTTTTCAACCGGGAGCACCATTCGGGCTTACCGTACCGAACCCATTTACTATTCCGACGTGGTGGGAAAATTCCTAACCTCCAAAACTCAGCAAAAGATCGTTTTCCGGGCCGAGAACATCTCCTACAAGTTCCCTGATGGCGTTTTAGGACTTAAGGGGATTTCAATTTTCGAGGAATCAGGGAAGCTTATCGGCATTATGGGCAGCAGCGGTTCCGGGAAATCTACTCTGTTGAATGTGCTTAATGGGCACTTGGTGCCTTCAAAAGGGGAAGTATTGATCAATCAGGTCAACATCCACCAGCAAACCGATTCCATTGAGGGTATCATGGGCTATATCCCTCAAGACGATTTTCTCATTGAAGATCTTACGGTTTATGAGAACCTCTTTTATGCAGGCCGACTTTGTTTTGGGGACGCCACCCCTGAAGAGATCCACGATCTGGTGACCAAGACCCTCAGCAGCTTGGGACTTAACGAGATCCGTGATTTAAAAGTGGGTACACCCCTGGAAAAGATCATCAGTGGCGGCCAACGCAAAAGAGTGAATGTAGGCTTGGAGCTACTTAGAGAACCTCAAGTGCTGTTTGTGGATGAACCGACCTCCGGACTGAGCTCCAGAGATTCAGAAAATATCATGGATCTACTCAAGGAACTCTCACTTAAAGGAAAGTTGATTTTTGTGGTGATCCATCAGCCGTCGTCAGATATATTCAAAATGTTCGACCGCTTGGTGATTCTGGATGTCGGTGGGTATCAAATCTATTATGGTAACCCCGTGGAAGCGGAGTCTTATTTTAAGGACATAGTTAACCTTATTGATAAGGACTTGGGGATGTGTCCTGTTTGCGGCAACATCAGGCCAGAGGAGATATTTAATATTATTGAAACTAAGGTAGTGAATGAATATGGCCGGCTGACCACCCGCCGTAAGGTTACACCTACTCAGTGGGAGGAGCATTTCAGATATCGCTCAATCTTGCCGGTGGTCCCGTCCATTTCGGAGAACCCTGAAGGCAAACTGCATATTCCAGGTGTTTTTAAACAATTTATTATTTTCATTCAACGGGATGTACGGTCCAAATTTAGTGATCTCCAATACATCCTGATAAATTCCCTGGAGGCCCCGGTGCTGGCCCTGATCCTGGCCTTTATTGTAAAGCAATTCCCAGCTTCCGCCGGACAGCCCTATGTTTTTGGGGGCAATGCAAATATCCCGGCATTTTTCTTTATGAGTGTGATTGTGGCCTTGTTCATGGGGCTTACGGTTAGTGCAGAAGAGCTTATCAAAGACCGCAAGATCCTGAAGCGTGAACGCTACTTACACTTGAGCAAGGGGAGTTACCTATGCTCAAAGATCAGCATCCTCTTTGGAATTTCGGCGTTTCAAACCCTGCTCTATGCGATAGTCGGGTGTTTGATTTTGGAAATCAGAGGGATGTTCCTGGCATTTTGGATCATCCTTTTCAGTGCTGCCTGCCTGGCCAATGTGCTGGGATTAAACGTCAGCTCAGCATTTAGGTCCGCAGTTACCGTATATATTTTGATCCCCATCTTGCTGATTCCTCAACTGGTGTTAGGGGGAGTGGTGGTTCGGTTCGATGACTTAAATCCCAGACTGCGCTCACCCGATCGGGTGCCGATGGTCGGCGAGATCATGACCAGCCGATGGGCATATGAAGCTCTTATGGTGCATCAGTTCACCAGCAATAAATACTTCAAGCCCATCTTCCCTTTTGAGCAGGTCATGGCCAATTCCCAGTATAAAACCCTGTATTTTATCCCCAATTTGGAGTCTAAGTTGCAACAATGCAAGAAGTTGTTCGCCGGAAACAATATACAGGAAGCTAGGGGTGACCTGGCCATATTAAAAAGGGAGATCGGAAATGAGCTGGCGCCATTAGGGCAGGACCGTTTTCCTAATTGGATCAATCTGACAGCAGATGGGGTAGATGTTCAAGTACTTTTAGAGGCTGAAGAGTTTTTAGATGTGTTGAAACGGTACTACAATAACAAATTTAAGAATGCCCAGAACAGCCGCCGGGAAGCGATTGCAGCTATGCAACTAAAACATTCGCAACCCATCAGCCAACTTATGAACCGCCATCACAATGAATATGTAAGTGATATTGTAAAGAACATAAACACCACCGATCGAATCGTGGAGCATGGCGACCGACTGATTCAAAAGATCTACCCCATCTTTCATTGGCCTGAGCGCCCTAAAATTTTCAACTTTCGCACCCAGTTTTTTTCCGCGTATAAGCCGGTTTTCAGCACTTACGTTTCCACCTTCTTTTTTAATCTGACGGTGATCTGGATAATGAATTTGTTCCTGTTCGGGCTGTTATATTTCGATGTTTTAGGTCGTCTTTTTCTACCCAAGAAATAATTTGCACTAGTATTGATGTAAGAGTTTACCATAATAGGTAGCTCATTCATCACTAGAGTCTTAACCACACCCAATTCCTTACAACCGTATATCTTCTGAACCACCCCCGGTAAAATACGTGGTTTTCGGCATTGCATATCCTATTTAATTATTTGATAACCAGATTTTTATCAAAATACGGCAACTAAGTACTTTAAATAAATACCTAGTCTTACACTACTCGGCTTCAATAAGGGGTAACATGATATATTTTGTTTAAAGATTTATAAGGAAATTGGTTAAAAAATTAGACAAATCTTATACCCAAAGCTTATGAAAGTACTTTCAATCTTATCCATCTTTCTATTTTGTTTGTCACCTTTAAAGGGTCAAGAATCCCCATCGGAAGCCACCCAGGAGATGGCCAACTTGTTGACTCAAAGGATCAATACTGATCTGGCGGAAGTCCGGCCATTGATATCACCTGATGGTAAGACCTTATATTTCGGTCGGCGTTTCAGTCCAAACAATGTTCGTGGATCTAAGGACTTTCAAGATGTCTGGG
>CAJIBY010000082.1_pt1 | contig 15158 bp, 8 predicted proteins | sample 9199461 | NCBI WGS metagenome assembly CAJIBY01 (sample SAMEA7708316, study PRJEB35096) | sediment metagenome | biome: marine neritic benthic zone biome [ENVO:01000025]; feature: sediment [ENVO:00002007]; material: shallow marine sediment [ENVO:03000034] sea grass bed [ENVO_01000059] ... | reverse complement strand
TTTTGGGGTTGGGGGGGACTCAAGGCACCTCCACCTGCTGCGATATCATGCAGGCCCTCCCCTATGGTTTTCCGAAAATCATGGTTTCTACTATAGCCTCCGGGGATACCTCAGAATTTGTGGGGATCAAAGACATCACCATGATGTTTTCGGTAAGTGATATTTTGAAACTCAATCCTTTTACCCGAAAAATATTGGCAAATGCTGCAGCCGCGGCTTGTGGTATGGCAGAGGTGGCTACCAAGTTTAAGGTGGAAAAACGGGAAAAGCCTCTAATTGGCATGTCCAACCTTGGCGTCCTAACCAACGGGGCCATGGAAGCTATAAAATATATAGAAGCAGCTGGGTATGAGGTGATCGTATTCCATGCGGTGGGCTCCGGTGGCAGGGCCATGGAGCAAATGATGAAGGAGGGTATCATAGGTGCGGTATTTGATTATGCCATGGGCGAGATTGCCGACGACGTTTGGCAGGTACTACGGGCAGGTGGTCCTGAACGATTAACAGTGGCAGGTCAACTAGGACTACCCCAGGTACTATGTCCGGGAGGAGCTGAACATTTAGGGATACTGGTGCATCCCAATGAGGTGCCGGCGGAATATAAAGATCACCAATATGTGTTCCACAGTCCGGTAGTATTTGTACCCCGGCTGAACAAGGAAGAGATCATAAGGGTGGCCAATGACATCATTAAGCGGCTTCAGAATACCAAGAGCAAGGCGTACTTCATGATACCAAAAGGCGGCGTGGGCCGCTATTCCTACGCGGGAGGTATTTTAGAAGACCGGGAATCAGACCAGGCTTTTTTTAACCGTTTGAAAGAAGGCTTGCCGGACAATATTGTGGTCATAGAAAGGGCGCTAAATGCTGAAGATCCCGAATTTGTAAAAGAATGCGTGGATTTATTGATCAGTTTGATCGATGAGCAAAATGCCGTAAATTAATTTCAGGGATCAGGACTCAGTTTCAAAAAACCAAAATTGTTGGGCTCAAACTCTTCGGCCCCCGCTAAATCAGAATCCGTACCAATAATATAACCACCGTCACGGGTTATTCCCAGGTATTCCCCGGCATCATTGGCAGTGGGGCTGCCATATACAGCCTGCCACAATAACTCACCACCGGCATCTACCTTCACCAAATAGACTTGCCATATGTCCGAAGCACCTTGTACATGCCCGGATTCTGAATAAGGGTACTCATCTCCGGTGCCTCCCACAATAACAAACCCACCGTCTTGAGTTTCACGAACCCCGTATGCTTCATCATGAATATATCGGGCATCGTAGCCCCGGGGCTGGCCAAAGGTATGATGCCATTGCTCGTTGCCCTGGGGATCGACCTTCATAATAAGAAAATCCCAATTTACCACTCCGTATGAGGGCGACCGGGTATGTCCTCCCAAGATATAACCTCCATCAGAAGTTACCTCACAATCGTAGCAGTGCTCATCACTATCGCCACCATAACTCTTTGCCCAAATTTCATTGCCCTCTTCATCTAACTTGATCAGGTAAAATTCCTCGGTATGATGGGGGTCATTCATCCAATGGGTGGTACAGATAATATAACCGGTATTCGCTTTTCTAATCTTGGCTCCCTGCGCTGATGAAATTGGTTTTTCCCAGATCATTTCTCCCTGGGAATTAACCTTCATGATATACCCTTGAGAATCGTCGGCAATAAATGTAAATCCCGGTTCTGCAAAGTTTTTATATCCGGTAAGTACAATCTCTCCATTTTCAGCAAGGGCGATTCCCCTGACCATACCATGACCGGTGTGATCATAGGTCTTTTCCCAAATGGTTTGCCCATCAAATGCCAATTTTGCCAAATATCTTTGCTGATGGCCCTGGTGCTTGCCACCCCCAATCAAATAACCATCCTCCAATTCATCGATACAAATCCCTACGTCATACTCACCGGTACTGCCAATAACTCTTTGCCATAGAAATTCCCCTTGGGCATCAATTTTAATCACTAAAATATCACTGGCTTCCGTAGTAGGTTCGGCAGTTTGCCCGATACCTAAAAAACCACCATCGTGGGTCTGCATGATCTCATGAATATGCTCACCCCGATCCGTTCCGTAACCTTTATGCCATTGGGTCATGGGGACCTCAACTTGATTGACAGAAGATGAGGAAGTACTGGTGGAGGATCTGTCATCCTCACAAGATGACAGTCCAAGTAGCAACCAACCAGCGGTTATCACTATAAAAAGTTTCCTGTAATTGCTCTCAAAGCACTTCATGACTCATTATAAGTTTATACCCTTGTTCTGTATATAAGCTTCTTTTTCAATTAAAGGCACGGGTCTTTATTCCATTGACCTGCTGATGGCATCGATGGCCAGACGAGAGCCTTCATCTCCATTACTCCTAAACCCCACAGTCAGGGGCATAATACCCGTTGTTCACCACAGCTCCTGGCGGTCCTTGCCAACCTTCAACATCCTGCCAACTTGTGGAGTCCAGTTCACTTAACTCAAAACTTGCATTCAGGATAGTAGCCGAAGCCATCTTTTCAGGTTCAGGTTTAGTGTGACAATTTGAGCCAAAAGAACTGCAGAAAGCACCAGTAATTAGTAGATCTCATGTGATCAGGGTAACATTAGATATCCTTATCTCACTGCATCAATAAAGCCCTGGAATCTGTGCTAGTCTTCCTCCTCTTCTTCCTCCCCGTCCTCTTCCCCATCATCAAGATCCAACCTTTGAATGGCTATATTAGCAAAACGGACCTGTGAGTTCTCAGCCTGCAAGCGAATAGGTCCTTCAGTAACCGTTCCAAAATAACCGGGGAAGCTAGCTTCCGGCCATACCTGGGCACTGGGGAATCCCATAAATGTAGGTTTACCCAGTTTCACCTGATGGTGAATGACCTGGCCGTTCAAAGTGACTGTTGCCACCCCGTTTACAAATTCCACCTCCATGGTCTGCCACGCTCCAGCGGGCTTGGAGGCCTCTTTGTCCGGGGCTTTAAAGCGGTAGAATGCCCCATTTGATCGGTCAGAAGCAGGACTACCGTAAGAGTCCAACAGCGCAATTTCCCAGGATCCGTTCAAGTAAACACCGCTATTTCCCCGCCATTCTCCGGTGACCCATTCGGGATATTTCGGAATGTAATAGTCAAACCGCAGTCGATAATTGTTATAATGTTGTTTGGTGATAATATCACCGTAGCCGGGTCGGGCTACCGCAGTACCCTCTTCAACCTGCCAACGAGCCTCTGACAGGGTATAATCAATAGGTCCCTCAGAATTAGCCCTAAGGTCCAGGTATAGCATATTGGGTGGTATGGTCACATCATAGTGTTTCCACTTAGACAAATCCTTGCCATCGAATAGCATTTCCCACTCATGTGAAGATTGAAATTGGGGAGGAGCCGGTATTTGTGGTTTTTGTGGCGCGTAAGCTTCCGTTTCAGGCACCCTTTGAAAATTATCACCTTCAGAAAGCACGCCGTTTGGAGGAACTTCATTGCCTAAGGCCCAAAACACGGAGTTGTAAAATAAGTTCTGGAAGTAATCGGCTTTCAGGTCGCCTACCCGGTAACTACCCAAAGTGATCATGGCCCGACGGGCTCCCTTATCATTGAAGGCCCAGGCTACCGGATAATTGGGAGAATCATAACTGTCATTTCCAATACCGGGGCTCTCCTCCCGCTCTCTAAAATGTCCGTAAGAAAATACTACAGGGGTGGCACCTTCAGATAGAGGAATTGATACATAGGGCCCTTCGCCGTCACCCCATTTTCTTTTCACGCCCCGAACCATGGGATGATCCTTATGCTCCGGGTTGACCTGTGCAACAATGCGACTGGTGTAATGAGTTTTGTAATGACCACCAAAATACTTAGGTGAAAATGTGCGGTCTTTCCAAAAGGCATGAGTGGTAGTCCGTATACCCACGGCGGGCTTGCCTGCTTCGAAATGGTCCATGAAATATTTTAACGATTGGGGCTCCCAATTCCGGAACCTCATATATACCACCATCAAGTCCGCCTCCTTAATACGCTCCGCATCCGGCAACACCGTGGGCTTAGGATCATGATCCGGATCAGTATCAGCGCCAGGAGCCTCATCCTTGATATAGATCACTCTGAAACCGTAGCGTTGTTCCAAGGCATCGGCAAAAGGCTGCATGCGCTCTCTTGATTGATATTCATCGCCCCCAGTAATAAATACCACCGTGGGAGTTTTATCTTTTTGAGCACTCTCGCTTGAAGGAGTCTGAGGGTTGGAACAACTCCACAATACTGCGACTAGGTAAAGCACTATTGAAACTGCTGATCCCGGGATGAATTTCTTCCTGATATTCATGGTTGTAAGGGGTTTTGAAGCTTTTAAAATTATAAAAAAATAAGATACTTTCTAAATATTATTAAGAAAGTGACGGAACCTGAGTGAGCCATCCTGTAGTGTCGTTGTATAGGTTTACTGTAGGGATCTATGATTGACAATTTGGATATCCTCTTACCGCTTCAGCACCTTTCCTTTATTGACTCCCACAGGCGTGGAGATTTGATAAAAATAGATCCCTGGTGTGGCAACGGTTTGAGACAACCGCACCTCCAGACTCCGCTGGTTATTGATTCTATACTGTTTACTTTGAATTACTTGCCCCAGGGCGTTGGTCAGTTGGAACTCCACCACGCCCGCGACCTTTTCTGGAAAATCAAAAATTATCCGGTCGTCAAAAGGATTAGGAAATACCCTTAGACTTGAGTATCGTTCATTTTCTGGTGCCGAAGTAACTAAAAACGAACTCACCAACTGTCCTTCCCCTTCTTTTAGTTTAATGAACTGATTAGCGGCAACACCAGGGTAATATTCAATAACGCCGGTAGGCCAGGTAACCGCAATCTCATTTATAACCGAGTGATGGGCCAATCCAAAATGAAGAGGCTGGAGGCTTTGACCAAATAAATTGGTCCCGGTATGATGCCGGTAATACCGCTGCCCCTGGCAATTTATTTCTACCACAGCACCCAGGCCATATTTATTACTCTCTGTGCCCTCCAAGGCTATTTGAATCCATCCTTTGTCCGCGGCTTCCTTTTCCATGAGGGTGTTTTTGTAAAGACTTAGTCTGGCCTCACGGTTACCTACCAGCATATCCAAATCTCCGTCCTGATCATAATCAAAAACCTCCAGTCCCCTGGCCTGTGCGGGATTGTTCACTCCCAATTGATTTGATACATCCTGAAATTGACCGTCCGCATTTTCAAAGAAAATATTGCGGTCACCGCGGCCGGCGCTTAAGTTCATGCCATTCACTACATACAGATCCTCGTCCAGATCATGATCCGCATCAAAGAATCTTGCTCCCCAACCCCAACCGGTGTCCTCTACTCTCAGAGTTGCCGCCTGATCCGTATAGATTCCGTGGTTGTCGCTGATAAAAAAAGGGTTGGGATGTGAGGCGTAAATATTAGTGATATAGATATCAAAAATCCCATCATTGTTGTAATCGCAAACATCCACTCCCATGCCATCTCCGTCATCTTCCAGCCCGTATTCCCGGGTAGCATTATGGAATTCTCCATTGCCGTCGTTAACAAAGAGTATGTTATCCCCAAAATCATTGACCACATATAAATCAGGAAGTAAATCGTTGTTTACATCAATAGGCAAACTGGCCCAGGTTTTACTGGTATCATTGAGATGAGAGATCTCACTAATGTCCGTAAAGGTGCCATCTCCCTCATTCCTGTACTGTCTATTGGCCTTTAACCAGTCACTGACGTAAAGATCCAGATCCCCATCCAGATCAAAATCCCACCATAATCCATTCGAGCTGTAACAATCAAAACAACCCCTTACCCCTGATTCCTCAGTTACTTTGGTGAATTGACCATTTCCGTCGTTATGCCATAATTCATCATCTCCATTATTGGCCAAAAAAAGATCGGGATAGCCGTCGTTATCATAATCACCCCAACTTGCCGCCATCCTGTCGCCCATCCAGCCGGTTCGAAGTGTTTCGTCCACATCAAATAAGTTAGATTCCGTAGTTACATCCGTGAATCCCTGCGCCCCATCATTGCGTAGCAGTCGACTCCAAGTTTGATCATCCCCTGTCTCATAACGATGAATACTGACCACGAAGATGTCCAAATCCCCATCCTGGTCATAATCAGCCACGGTAACCCCATTAACGTCCTCAAGCTGACAGGCATCTTCAATGTGTTGGGCCAACTCAAAACTTTGAGCGTAGACTGAAGGACAGATACCAATCAGCAAGAAGAAAACAAATTTGCTTGCCAGCAGCGGTTTCATAGAATTGAGCTATCTGAGATTAAAAATAACAAAATTTACGCACCTTTCTAACATTATTTTACAAAGTTGCCCCTATCAGGACCATCAGAGGTTTAATCATCGTTTGAAAATCTTACCGTTTTCCAGAATTCCTTTTCCGACTACCTGGTAAAGGTACAGCCCGGGGGGACTGTCCGTTGCCTTGAGAGGTAGGTCCATAACACTCCTGTTACCACCCACGAATACGGTTTCACGGGACACTTCCCTGCCCCATACGTCCACCAGCCTAAACTCAATCTCCAAAGGTGTAGTGCTGGTAGAACGTAACCATAGACGGTCATGGAAGGGATTTGGAAAAAGATTGAACCCTCCATGCATTTCATTAGAAATATAAAGCACGATGTCCTCTGCTACCGTTTCTCCCGTACCTTCGATAAGATTCAGTAATTGATTAGACTGCATGACCCCAAACTCTTCGGTGAGGCCACTGGGCCAGCTCACCTGAATTTTATCAACTTGCTGATGGGCCTGCAACCCAAAATGGAGGGGTAAAATACTTTGTCCAAATAAATTCACACCGGAGTGGTAGCGATGAAAGTCTACACCATCACAGGTTATTTTAACAATTGATCCCCACCCCTGAGGATTACTGTTGGTTCCCTGTAATTGAATTTTGATCCAGTTACCGGGGTCGATAGTGCCCACGGCATTATTGCGATACAGATCCAAAGGAGCATTCCTGTTGCCCACCAGCATATCCAGATCACCGTCTAAATCGTAATCAAACACTTCCAGTCCCATGCCCCATTGCGGGCTGTTCAAACTCAAATTCTCGGAGACATCGGTAAATCCGTGGCCGTGATTAAGAAAAAACCGATTTTTGTCCTCTTCGGCAATTAAAGAACTAAAGCCGTTAACCACGTAAAGGTCCTCGTCCATATCATGATCGGCATCAAAGAATCTGGCGCCCCAACCCCAACCGGTATTGTCAATCCCTAATTCATAGGACTGATCCGCAAAAGCGCCCTGGCCGTTATTCACAAAAAACGGATTGGGCACATATTCATAGATATTGGTTACGTATATATCAAACAAACCGTCATTACCATAGTCACAAACAGCTACCCCCATACCATTTCCATTATTTGCCAATCCTACTTGCTCCGTTATATCCGTGAATTGATCATTTCCCTTATTACTGTAGAATCTGTTCTCTCCAATATCATTCACTACATATAGATCCAGTAAGCCATCCTTGTTCAAGTCAATGGGCAAGCTGGAAAATGTATGTCCTCTATCATTAAGACCGGTGATTTCAGAGATGTCAGTAAACAGTCCATTGCTCTCATTGCGATAGAAACGATTTTCCTTTAACCAGTCACTCACATACAAGTCGAGATCACCATCCTGGTCATAATCCCACCAGACCGCATTGCTGCTATAGCAAAATAAACAACCTGCCACTTTGGCTGTCTCGGTAACATTTGTGAAGGTCCCATCCCCCTGGTTGTGCCATAATTCATCCAATCCATAGTTAGATATGAAGATATCAGGATAGCCGTCGTTGTCATAATCCCCCCAACTGGCCCCCATTTTGGACCCCATGGTTCCATCTCTGGTTTCAGCCTCCCAGTTAATCAGATTGGAAGCTATGGTAACGTCCACAAACTCCTGACCACCTTCATTTCTAAGCAGCCTGCTCCAGGTCATGGGATTGTCCTTATCAAATTTTTCTGAAGCTACCACAAATACGTCCAGATCCCCGTCCAGATCATAGTCAGCTACTGCTACACCGTTTGAGTTTATCAATTCACTTTGCAAATCGAAATCGGTGACCCTATCGAAACTTTGTGCCATGATTTGGGCAGTACCCAGCATAAAAATCAGACATGATCTCAGGAGTTTTAAATTTTTGCAATTATGGTCAAGGGTCAATTTCATGCCTTCCTTAATGCTTACTGCTTTGCGGCAAGAGTTTTTATCAATTCAATTTCTTCCGGATCAAAAGGTATCCCATCACTACGGAATATGTCGTGAAACCAAACCTCCGGCTCGGATTCATATACTGAATCCCACATGTAGATAGTATTTGTCTTCCCACTAACCAACCCCCAGTTGATTGCTCCAATATTGTACTTCTTAAATATGGGAAGGTGGGATTGAAAGGTATTATTACGCGTACGGGCCATATACTCCGTGCAGATCATGGGTCGACCTATTTTTTCAAATTCCTTGATCTTTTCCTGAAGGTGGTCGGCCTGGTCATAATGATGAAAGGTGATGATATCCGAGTTTTCTACTTGAAATTGATTAAATGCCGAAAACTCCTCACCCCAATTCCATAGTCCCACGGTAATGGGCTGTTTTGGTTCAGACTGTCTGGCCCACTTTACAACCTTCTTTAGCAGCGGCAACGATCGCTGGAGAATTTCAAAATTACCCGGCTCATTATAAAGATCCCACATCAACACGCGCTCATCCTGGGAAAATCTGGAAACGATATCTTTGGTGTAAGCTTCCAATACCGGAAACAGAGACGGGTCATCCACACGACTGCCCCCCGGACATTGGGCCCAACCTGAATTATGCACGCCGAATTTTGGTGCCGGCTGCACACCGAGGTTGGGCATATCGTTCCAGCAATCATCGAATAGCACAAACATGATCTTGATGTTATTCCTGCTACTGATGTCCAGGAAGTCATCCATTCGCTCCTTAAGCCCCGCAGGATTTCGCGCCCAAACTAAATAATGGAGATACACCCGCATGGTATTGAAACCTATGTCAGCGGCCCAAGCTAATTCTTTGGCTATGGTAGCGGAATCGTAGGATTCCTCCTGCCAAAATTCAATTTGATTAATGGCAGTACTGGGAATAAAATTCGCACCTACCGGCCAACTCTGTTCATTATACCAATGCCAGGCTTTTTCGCTGGTCCAGGAGTTGGGCATAAGGTCCTGCCTATCAATAGAAGATTCCCGATCAATTTGGCAAGCACCCATTTGGAGGCAGCCCACGCATATTAACAGTTTAATCCTTCTCACTATCGATATGGAACAGCTTTTCACGGCTATGAGCTAAGGCAATTGGGCAATAGGTTCTAAACCAAGGTTGTGAATGGTATTTTGTACGGTTCCTTGCAGGACCGTACCCTGCTTGGTGGCAATGTCGTATTCAATAGTCATGACATCAACCGGTGCAATGTCCTCTATCACCAATACCACTGCTTTGCCATGGTCTTCCAATTTTACCTCCGAAACATTCAACGTTTTAATGTTATAGCGGTCAGAGCCATAATCACTGCTTCTAACAAGATCCCAGGATTGCACGGTATATCTTGAAAGATCCGTAGCTTTGGCAGCATCAAGTTCATCGGCGAAGGTAAGCTTCATACCGGTTTGCAAAGCGTTCAGTTCGACGGGCATGGTGATGGTATTACCAGTATATCTAATTCTGTAAAGGTCTCCACCTCTCATATTCTGAGAAGTACTCCATGCGGCCATGCCGCAGAGATACAGGTGCTGGTCATGCGGATGGAATCTGCCCCGCATCACCCCGGTATAGAATGTCATTCCCGGAACATCGATCACCCCTCCCTGCATCTGTCCATTTACCTTTTCATGATAGACCAACTGAATCTTACCATAACCATAAGAGAAACTCAAAAGGCTGCCGTTGAGAGGTCCCCACTTTTCACTGTCCACCCATAAAAGTTCTGAAGGGGACCTGTCATATTCCATATCGATCCAAATCATGGGTGGTTCCATGGCTGCCCTGGTGGTATCCTGAGGTGGATCATAGCCCCACATATTTCCGTAAAATCTTTTTTCTCCGTCGATCTCAATCCAGTTAACCCGGTTCATGGGATTCCAGTAGCCTTGCTGATCGGTTACCAAAAAACTTCCATCCGGATTGAGACACACCCCATTGGCAGCACGAAAACCCGAAGCAATAATTTCCGACGTTGATCCATCCTTACTCACCTTGATCAAAGTTCCGTGCTGAGGAATAAGCGCTTCTCGCGCATGCCGGCCACTTTTAGCATAATAGAAGTTCCCCTCATTGTCAGCCTGCAACCCCATGGCAAATTCATGGAAGTGATCCGTTACCTGGTGGTCGTGGTTGAAACTTTCATAAAAATCAGTTTCATCATCTCCATTAAGATCTTGCAAACGGACCAATTGATCTCGGCAAATGACGTAGATCTTTTCATTTAGGACTTTGATGCCCAGAGGCTGAAAAAGTCCGGAGGCTATTCTCTTCCATTGGAGCGATGAGCTGCCATCCGTCAATCCGGTGATAAGGAAAACATCACCATCCGTGGTGCAGCCAACGGCTTTATTGCCGTCCTTTAAGAAATCAATACCGCTTAATTTCATTCTAGCATCCCAAGGATTTTCAAAAGGCGGGGTTAATTGGTCAACCGCAAACATTCCATCTTCAGAGCCAGGTGTTATCACCGAAGGGAGCACTTGAGGATAATGCGCAGGCCCTCCTTTGGTGTATTTGGCCAATGACTGTGGGACCGATGAGGAACTAACGATATTGTCGAAGTCTCTTACGCTCTCATCCGCTATAAAGAGTTTTACCTTGGCCGCCTGAGATCGATTCACCTTCATTATGAAGTACCCGTCCTCCTCCGAAAGCGAAGCTCCACTGCCGGTTAGTTGCACTTTGTTGTTAGATTTCGCAACTCTCATTTTCAACAAAGAGTTGGATGGACTAATATTAAGGGTTCTGGTAAATACGGTTTGGTCCTCTGATTTTTCCATTCCCAGAAGCTCAAGAACATTGGCGGAACCTATCGTATATGAAATTACAACATCTTTTCCGTGATAATAGAGGCCCTTATAGTTTGCCCACACTTTAGGCAAGGGGCCAAACTGACGGCCATCCCTGGCTGTAAACCTGGGGTCATCCCAGGACCCATCGGCCGGATTGGCCCAACCCGGACCTACAGGGGTTTCGAAATGAAGTTTACCAATAGTCCGAGGGTAGGTCTCGTGCCTGTCATTCAACAAAATACCATCCCAGTCAATGAATCCTTCCCCGGTCCATCCTCCGGCTACGCGCATCAAATCGTGATCGAAGATCATCCAACTATTTCCATCCGATACCCCACCCGGACCTTCATCCAGACGAACGGCTATTCCCTTGTAAGCAAAGTTGTTTTTTGAATAATCCTCGTCCGGAAAAGGGGTTGGTCCCGGGGAGTGGTATCGCTCAGGGCCTGTTTCTTCGTCAACCAATTCATAGGTATTGATGAAAAAATTACCATAGTCCTGATCCTTCCACGGGTGATAGGGTTTGGATTCGGGACCTCTGGAAGTTCCTTTCGGCAATGATGCCAGATACTTTGGAGTTACCTTGTAGTACTGATCTTCGTTCATTGATCGGACAAACTCTTCCCTGACGAAAGTAATGACATCGTATTTCTCCTGGGGGGTAAGGGTCAGCTGAGGTGGCATAGCGCCAAACCCCTTAGTGATAGACTGATACATGGAGAACGGGTCCTTCCCGGCCTTAAAGGATTGCTCCCAAAATTTTAGGGACAGGGGTATGGATCCTTCGATATCTTCGCTGCCATGACAATTGATACAATTGGAGTTATAGATCCGACTGCCTCTCTCATAAGATTCTTCGTCCAACTCTTCAATTATCCCAGCATGGTCTATATTCAGTTCCGTTTCCTCCAGATCATTATCTGACAATATATAGGTAATTCCAGAGCGGTCGATTTCTTGGTAATTATCTATTAGCCTGGTTGCCATAAAGGGTATTTCTTCCTCATCTACCAGGATGTTCCCCTCAAACTGATCTCCTTTAAAGGTCCCTTCCAATTGCATTTCCATACCCCATTTCTCGAAGTTACCGGATAGCTGATTGCCGGTTAACTTCAGGTTGTTTAACTCTATCTTACCTAACTCGAATGACAACAATACCACTGAATAGACTCCTCCCTCATAACCAATTCTCATAGTGCCCGGAGAAGGGTCTTCATCAAAATAAAGTTTATAATCCCAGGAACCTTCAATCCCATTGGAACTGCAACCAGTCAATAGCCCGAAGGTAAGGCCTATGACGAACAACAGGGTACTTTTAAAGAACCTATAGTGACCATTTGGTAGCACTCTTTGATTTTTATCAGTTATTGTCAGCATTGTTTTATCGAAGATTGGTAAGAGAAGAATGCAATCCATGTTTTGAATTGCATTCCTATTACTAAGCTACACTATGAGACGTCTTTTTGATCATTCCCAAAGAGGATTTTGATCTAACAATTCATTAGCATTAACCTCACCTAAAGGAATGGGGAAATACTTATGCTTTTCAAAATTAATATTGGAGGCACCATCGGGGAATCCGTGGGCATCCAATGTTTCTACTAAGGTGCCCCATCGAATCAGATCGTAGTAACGAGTTCCTTCCAGTACAAATTCCATCACCCTTTGATGCTCGATTTCATCCATCAGTTCATCTGCATCGGCGAAGGTTAACACCTCAAGGTTCACTCTTTGTCTCACTTGGTTAACTGCATCAGCGGCATCGGTCAAGAACCCTCCGGACATCACCAGAGCCTCGGCATACATCAGCAAGATATCGGCATACCGCAGAATTCTTTCATTATTAACAGCGGGTCCATCCAAATAACAAGCAAGATCCACTGGCAGGTATTTTCTGAACCAACCGTCAAAATTGCCGCCATCACTACTAGCTGCACAGCCGTTGCCCAACAGCTCCTCATCCCAGGCGTTGAAAACCAGCCGACAACCTTGATCCACGGTGACGGTGATATTTTCATACTCGGTTTCTGCTACAGGATCCCAACAACCCATCAACATAACCTCTACGATGGCTGCTCCAGGTACCAGTTCCTCCACAGCCGACACCCAAAAACCATCTTCTCCGGTGAGGTCTTCTTCCCAACAATCGAGGCCATCTCCGCCTCCGCCTCCACCATCACCAGAACCACAAACCAATCCGTCGCCAAGATCGGCAAAGTCTACTCCGAATAAAGGCAATCCACCTTCAAAGTACAAAGTGTTCAACAGCCGCGTGTCCATCTCGCCATCTACCGTCATTTCTTTAGTCATTTCGAAGAAAATCCATTCAGAAGGCTTAGAGACAATTTCGCCGGATATTCCTGGAACACTGGCATTGCCGGGTCTGGGTTGAGTTGCAGAATAGGAGCCTGAAAAAACGTCATATTGGGCTTCGTAAATAGACTCCACGTTGTTTTCATTCTCCGAAAGGAAATTATCCAACCAATTATCCACCAGTCCATACTTACCCATATCAATAAGTTCCTTGAATTCTGTGGCCGCTAGCCCGTAATATGAATTATCCCCCAGGTATCCGGCGCGATACAGATATAATTTACCTAAGAATCCCATCACGGCTCCCTTGGTTACCTGACCGGGAAGATCGCGGTCTTCCGGTAATACATCTTTGGCGGCCATTAAATCATTGATGGCCTGATCCCAAACCTCTTCAATTGTGGACGCTTTGGGATTGTTAAATTCCTCTTCACTTTCAGCAGGTTGCAGGACGATGGGAACCAAACCGTATAAATGCGCTAAACGGAAGTAAGCAGCGCCCCGGAAGAATAATGCTTCCGCGGTTAGTAACTCCTTCTGCAACGGATCGGAAAATTCAATGTTTTCCATTTCCTTCAGAATAGTGTTGACTCTGAATATCAGGGTATAGGCGTTAAACCAGAACTCGTCGGATATGCCGTTTACAGGAGTGTTCACAAACGTATAAAACTGGTTGAACTGAGCAAAATCCGTGGCTGCCAAGGCCACTTCGTCTCCTCTCAAATTCGACGATGGGGGCGCTCCATCCCACAGCGCATTGAAGGTAGGATAAAGGGTGACTATAGCGGCTTCTGCATCTGCAGGTGACGACCAAAAACTGCCGGTTGTTATGGCGTTGGGATCAGTTAGATCCAGGAAGTCTTCATTACACCCTGCGAAAACAATGAGAAAAGCTGCAACGAATATCTTTTTAAATAATTTCATCACTATCATTTTCATTTCGATTAAAATGTAAGTCTCAGGTTAACTAGGAAACTGCGATATTGAGGAGTTGTTCCTCTATCGATACCGGCACTTAACCAACCGTCGCGACCCTGCTCCGGATCGATACCGTCATAACCGGTAATGGTAAACAGATTCTGGGAACTAAGGCTCACCCGCGCAGAGTGCAGTCCCACATTAGATAAAAGTTCACTAGGGAAATTGTATCCCACCTCTATCAGGGCTGCTTTCACAAAATCACCTTTCTCCAAGTACCTGTCTGAAGCCGGATTGGAATTCCAGTTTTCATCTATATCGTTGGGGTTATTCCTGGGAAAGGTGGAGTTTGGATTAGTAACAGGATCGTATGCATTCAAAAGGTCAGCGCTGAAATTATCGTAACCGAATGCCTGTTCAGTCAAGTACTTGGGACCATTAAAGACATAGTGACCGAAGTTTCCGTAAAGGCTCATCACGAATTCAAAAGCCCGGTAACTGGCACTGATGTTAAGTCCCCCTGACCAGGGAGCACGTCCTCTGCCGGCGAATTGTCGATCTCCTTCAGTGGTGATAACACCGTCACCGTTGGCGTCAATAAATTTTATATCCCCAAGCTGCGCCTCAGGTTGAATTAATTCCCCATCCGGTCCAACATGAGCATCAATTTGAGCTTGAGAGGTAAAAATGCCATCGGTTTGAATCAGCCAAAATTCTGAGGGGGCTCTTCCTTCATAAATTTCGATCACATGAGGAACATCCCATTCCGGGGCTTCTCCAAATATCACATCTTCAGGGATAGAGGTGAGTTCGGTGTCCACATATGATGCGTTTAGCCCTATATTGAGGTTAATCTCACCAATATTCTGCTTGTAATTGAT
>CAJIBY010000332.1_pt1 | contig 15497 bp, 11 predicted proteins | sample 9199461 | NCBI WGS metagenome assembly CAJIBY01 (sample SAMEA7708316, study PRJEB35096) | sediment metagenome | biome: marine neritic benthic zone biome [ENVO:01000025]; feature: sediment [ENVO:00002007]; material: shallow marine sediment [ENVO:03000034] sea grass bed [ENVO_01000059] ... | reverse complement strand
GCTACGGAGGAGGCCATTATCAATTCCCTGTTTGCGGCAGAAACCATGACAGGTTTTAAGGGCAGGACTGTTGAGTCCTTGCCCTTGGAGCAAGTTTTACCCCTACTCAAACGCTATGGAGTTATCCAAGACTAACGAATTACAGATCTGGTTCAATGGATCGTATGTCTCCCGGAGTCAGCCCATTTTAAAGGCCGGTGATCTAGGCGTGCACCGGGGTTATGGGGTTTTCGACTTCTTTCGATTCGTAGGTTCCCACCCCTTTCTCTGGGACCATTATTTTGAGCGGTTCAAAGCCTCTGCTAAGGGACTTGGTTTAGAGATTGCCTACTCCGTGGAGGAACTAAAGAAGATTTGTTCTCAATTGGCAACCTGGCAACAATCAGATTCCGTGGGTATTAAAATGACCTTAACGGGTGGTTATTCTGTGGATGGCTATACTCCTGAGAATTCCAATTTGATTATTACTCCACATATTCTGAGTCCTCCTTCTGGGGATAAATACCAGGAAGGTTTTAAAGTAATTACTCACGAATACCAACGGGAAATGCCCCATATAAAGACCATCAATTACTTGCGGGGCATCAAATTACTTCCAGACCTGCAAGCAGCGGGCGCCGATGATGTGCTATATCATAATAAAGGGATCATTACGGAATTCCCCAGAAGCAATTTTTTTATGGTAAGGCAGGGTAAAGTGATGACTCCCGGGAACAATATCCTTTCAGGAATTACCCGAAAAAGCGTTTTGTCGCTGCTACAGGTAGATGAACGGGAACTTGATCTGGATCTACTTGTTCAGGCTCAAGAAGCGTTTCTTACTTCCACTACCAAAGGGATATTGCCGGTAACCCAGATCGATGGCCGGGTACTCAACCACGGGGATCCAGGCCCTATGACCCGTAAGTTGATGCAAGCGTTTGGTCAACTACAAGACCAGTGCCCCCCTGCTATTCCATAAGCAAGGTGGTGGTTCGGCTGCTCTTACCAGTAACACTAAAACATTTAACTTTTACTGTAGCACCAGCCGGAATCTCCAGAGGTCCCTCATAGCGAGTTGACTGTAAAGTAGGCTCGCTGCCATCGGTAGTAAAGTGGATTTGCAACCCTGGGAGTGCTACGTTAGCCCGCATTAGACCATTTTCCAAAATCACTCCTGGAGGTGCGAGGCGGTAGTTGACCGAACCCCATAGGTGATCCATACGTGGCAGGTCCCTTTGCGCTAAGGTGTTGGCAAACCGGTTCCAGGCTTGATCTAATCCCTCCATTCGATCTGAGTGCGCTGTGAAATTTGCCCAATCGGGATCGGGAGCCCAAGCCCTTTCTGCAAGCGCCAACAATTTAGGAAATATATAATATTCCATCTGTTGCGGACCTTTTACGGTTTCACTCCACAGTTGACCCTGGATCCCCAGAATATTTTTTCGACCTTCTTCAGTGAGCTTCTCATAATCTGCATAATTATCCATAGATAAGGGATGTCCCATTATATCCTTATTGCCGGTCTTCAGCACGTCTAGAGGGGTCAACTCAAAAGGTTGACGGGCACCCACCAGCCCAGCCCAGTATAAGCCCGGTTCCTCAGGGTCTTTATCGTAGGCAAAATCAAAGTATAAATTGCTGGCGTTGCTCATAACCACTTTATAACCCCGGTTTGCCAATTGGTATGCCAGATCTTCACCTGCCACTCCCCAAATGGAAAGCCATACATAGGCTAGAAAGTTCGCGTCCACAAACTCAGGGTTGGGTACCATAATACTACGTGAACTGAGAGGGTCATCTTCACCTCCAACCTCTGCTTCTACACGGTGCATAGCAATCTCTTCCCATCCCGCGGTGACCAAGTCGTGTTGACTAAGGATCTCATGATAACGTTTCAAAAAGTAATTGGGCAGGTCTGCCACGGACCCTAGATCCGGAGAGGCAGCCAGTAACGCGGTGCAATCCGGAGATTTCTCCCATATGCCGGCTGGGACTTCATCTCCCCCGGTGTGAACGATATTTAAGGGTACGCCGGCTTCCTGATAGATACTTACGATATCCGAGATCACAAATTCGATGAATCGGTATACCGATTCTTTACAAACACATATCACATTATCATCATAGCCTTGCACAGACTTGTATATAGAGCTGTCTTGAGGGTCGCTTAACAAGAAAGAAGGCCGGTCGACTGTGGAATCGTTTTGCAATCGCCACTCCCGGGCTTCCATCGATTTAATGGCGGCCCGTGCATGTCCGGGAAAATTAATTTCCGGGATCACTTCGATATTACGGGCATGAGCATATTGCAGCATGTCAATGAAGTCTTGTCTGCTATAGTGACCAGTCCCGTAATTATCCTCACTAAAGGGACCGGATCCGTAGGCGGGACGCAGGTGATCTAATTCATTTTCTGTGTGTCCTCTGGCGCCTCCCACCTCAGTCAATTCTGGGAGACCTTTGATGGCCAGGCGCCAGCCCTCATCGTCGGTAAGGTGGAAATGGAATTTATTCAATTTGTAGAAGGCCATTATATCCATCAATTTTTTTACGGCCTCAGGTTTGTGGAAATTCCGGCTCACATCCAGATGCATGCCCCTGTATGAGAAGCGGGGCTTATCGATTATTTCCAGGCCTGCTATTTCTTTTTTTGTGTCCTCATCAGTGGGCCAAACTGCCAGCAGACTCTGACACCCATAGAATATCCCGGCCCTTCCGGTGGCTGTTATGGCAATCCCTTGGTTATTGACTGTCATGGAATAGCCTTCCTCATTTCCACTGGTTTCCGCTGACAGGATCAAATTTATATCCGCTTCCTGTTCACCCTCCAACAGTTGCACAGCATGTCCGAGTGTTTCCAGTTTCCCCGCCAGCAGTTGTGCCGTCCCTGCTAAGCCTTGTGTATAGGATATCCTTAGGTCTTGAGCGATGGTTAGTTTATGGCCGTTGCTATTAATTTTCCAGGGAGTAGGTATGATGGGGGAAAGATTTTCGCTGGCCAATAGACTTAGGTTTTCGTTTTGTTCATAGCGTACCCGCGCCGTGGGAATGGGCACCAGATCTTGAGATGAACGATTGATCTGTTTGGGATCACTGAAATCTCCTATATGGTACTGGTTGAGCACCTGGGCTTCAGGTTGCCCTTCAAAGATCATATAAAGACCAGTGGGAGCATCGGAAATCTTGATGGCATTTCCAGCGCATTGATAGTTGAAAGTGACGGCATCACCAGGTCGCAGTTCGAATCCTGCGGCTGGTTGGATGCTGAAAAAGGTGCCGCTAATCTGGGTGACCACCACTTGTTCCGGTAAACTTTCAGGTAAAGGAACCCCAGCTATTTGGTTATAATAAAGTGACCACCCATGATCTCCCCATACAGATCTACCCTGATTCTCCACGACCCAGGAACATTCAAAGGACCCGCTCTGATTTTCTACAACTGTCCAGGTCACAGAAAGGTCATCTGCATTAAAATTTTCGGGGTTGGTGTTTTTACAGGCATAAAAAGTAAGTATGCCCAGGCAAAGCCAAAGGTTTTTCATATTGATGTATAGTTTAATAACTCAAACCAAAGCCAAATTTATAAAGGGGATTTGGAGAATCGTAAGGTACATCCTCTTTTTGGGATTTCACTGCTTCCATGGAAGAGGGTATTTCCAGGGGTAATTTACCTTGTGGGTTGAATCGACCGAATATGACGTCCAATACCGCATCATCGGAAGCGCCAAACTCCGCCAGCACTCCTGCCGCTGCCCCATTTAATTCCGGCATTACGGGAGGACGATCCACATAAATGCATAGTACCGTAGGGATGCGGTTCATTATGCCCAAGAGCCTGGCCCGTTCTTCAGGATCGAAATCCAAATCACCTTGATGAAAAAACTGTTCAACAAAGTCATCATCCCGTTGATCCCAGGGTGTTTGCAGTCGAAGCACTGCTATATCTGCATCTTCCACAGTTTCCATCACCCGGCCATACTTAGCGGCGATCTCCGGATCAACATTCTCCAGGTACATTTTAACATCGGATATCAAGGGTAATATTTTGCCTTTTTCCTGAGAACCGTTTTTCAATAGCACAATGGATTTGCGCTGGGCTTGGTCAGCAGCTTCCTGATGGGCGGTGTTGCCAATTATCTTTTCTGCTTCCGCCACATCCACATAAGGGTTATCGAACAACCCCAGCTTAAACTTCGCTATTAGCAACCTGCGGACCGATTCATCTAATCTTGTTTCAGGAATCTCACCGGATTCGACCAGTTGCAGCAGTTCCTTTATGTTTGCATTGCCGCCAAACTGATCTACCCCGGCATCCAATGACTTGGCAATCTTTTGCTCGACAGTCAGGTCTTCAACGCCCCAATCCTTGGCTTCGATAATTTCCAGACCCGCAAAGGAAAACCCTTCCAAAATGCCCCAGTCCGAGCATACGATTCCGTCGTACTCATATTGTGAACGCAATAAGTCCTGTATGATTTCTTTGTTGAAACCCATAGCTACTTCTTCGGAAGTTTGGCCCACAGGGATTCCGTAATAGGGCATGATCATAGCGGTTCCAGCTTTGAGAGCTGCTGCAAAAGGTTTTAGATGGTATTCAAAATTATCCCCAGGATACGCTTGGTCTTTGCCATAGGAGAAATGTGCGTCATCACCATCCTTTTGAGGACCGCCACCGGGCCAGTGTTTGGTCATGCAAGCTACACTGGAGGCGTTGAGTTCTTCACCCTGAAACCCCCGGATGTAGGCAGCGATGAGCCTGGATGCTAGATCAGCATCTTCACCGAAAGTGCCGTTTATGCGCGCCCAACGGGGTTCGGTTGCCAGGTCGGCCATAGGATGAAGCGCGGTACGGATGCCCACTGCTCGTAATTCTTTATTGGCAATCTCCGCGAAATGTACCATAAAACTGGAATCTCCAATGGCCGCAAGACCCAAGGGTTCAGGCCACTTAGAAAAATCACCACCCAGAATATCCTGTTCCAGGAAATTTTTGATACCATGCCTGGGATCGGAACTGATGGTAATGGGGATCCCCAGCCGGTCTTGCTCGGCGATTTTTTGAATGGCGTTATACCATGATGCCAAGTGCTTGGTGCGAGGGACGGTAAAGAGATTGAAATGACGGATCTTTTGAATGATGATAGCGTCGTAGGTTGAGGCCGGATTCATGAGTGCGGGCTTCCCTAAGACCTTACCTTTTTTACCCACTCCAATAGGCGGATGCCACAACATACCCACCTTGTCGCGTAAAGTCATTTGTCCCAAAAGATCATCGACTCTAAGGTCTACCTGGTTGCGAGAATCTTCATAAGGATCCAGTATGCCATTGTTGTTAAGATCACGGTAAGTATAGCCCTGTTCGGTTAAAGTGGGCTTTCTTTCGAGTTGGCCTTTTGCCCTTTTATTCAGAACCCAAAAATAGATCTGAAACACGAAGTAACTGCCGATACCCAGCAAGATCAAACTGCCCCCAATGTATTTCACCCATTTCCAGAATTTCCTCATCAAGTAATTTTTAGGGTTTTTAATGTATGATTATTTATTGCTTAAGCCAAATATCTTATAGCAAAAATTGAAGCACCTAGGTGTAGTTAAGGTCAACCAAATTTTCAGAGAATTGGTCCTGGCCGGTAATAATTTAAAACCTGGGACTATCAAATTCGTAAAAACTGATTAATAGCCCGTGCAGAATATGAGAGACTTTCATTATTGCCGGGTTAAACAACAAATATTGAAAATGGTTTGGTTTTGTGAGAAGCATACTGTTACATTTGCAATATCAATTGCCTTTCGAAGCGATTGATTTATACAGAAGAGGTGAGAGAACAGGCTCAAAGACCCTCTGGCAACCACCGACGCATGTAGGAAGGTGCCAATTCCTGCCCTCTGGGGAACTATAAGTTAATTGCTATGATAAACGAAACAAACATTCTTATCGGTATTGACGCTCAGCCCACTATGTGCTATTATTCAGTATTTGCCTCAGCTTGCTGTTGTAGCTGCTAAATAATTCCTTTTGGCTCCTAAGGAGGTTCCAGAAGAGCAATGCCATACTTCAATCATTTTAAAATTTAACAAAACGTATTATGTCCGAACAGCCTAATCTGCGATATGAAACCCTGCAATTACATGCAGGGCAAGAAATAGATGAAACCACGCGCTCCCGAGCAGTCCCTATCTATCAAACTACTAGCTACACTTTTAAGGATTCCGAGCACGGAGCAAATCTATTCGCTCTAAAGGAATTTGGTAATATTTACACCCGTATCATGAATCCCACCACGGATGTATTGGAAAAGCGTGTGGCCGCACTGGAAGGAGGAGCTGCAGCCCTGGCGACGGCTTCCGGTCAGGCTGCTCAGTTCATTGCTCTTAACAACATTCTACAAAACGGCGATAATTTTATTTCCACCAGCCATTTGTACGGTGGCACCTATAATCAGTTCAAGGTTGCTTTTAAAAGGTTAGGAGTAGAGGTTCGATTTACCAAGGATGATAATCCTCAAAGTTTCGCCGATCTTATCGATGACAATACCAAAGCAATTTACCTGGAAACCATTGGTAACCCCGAGTTCAATATTCCGGATTTCGAGGCCATTGCTCAGGTGGCTAAGGACCGAGACCTGCCCTTGATCGTGGACAATACCTTTGGGGCCGCCGGATATTTATTCCGTCCACTGGAACATGGAGCACATGTTGTGGTAAGCTCAGCTACCAAGTGGATTGGCGGGCACGGTACCAGTATAGGAGGTGTCATCGTGGACGGTGGCAATTTCAACTGGGGCAATGGTCGGTATCCTCAATTCACTGAGCCTTCTGAAGGCTATCACGGATTGAAATTTTGGGAAGTTTTCGGAACAGACGGCCCTTTTGGCAATATTGCTTTTATCATACGGGCTAGGGTAGAAGGCCTGCGGGACTTCGGTCCGGCGGTAAGCCCCTTTAATGCATTTTTGTTTCTTCAGGGATTGGAAACCCTTTCCTTACGTGTGGAACGGACCGTTCAAAATGCATTGGAACTAGCACAATGGTTGGAAGCGCACGAATTGGTAGAAACTGTATCGTATCCCGGGCTGGCATCCAGTCCTTACCACGACTTGGCTCAAAAGTATCTGAAGAGGGGATATGGTGGGGTGCTCACTTTCGAAATCAAAGGGGGACAGGAAAATGCTGAGCGATTCGTGAACAGCTTACAGCTGGTGAGCCATCTGGCCAATGTTGGAGATGCCAAAACTCTAATCATTCATCCCGCTTCCACTACGCATCAGCAGCTATCTGAGCAGGAGCAGTTGGACGCCGGTGTGACCCCTACCAGACTCAGGATATCTGCGGGAATAGAGCATATCGAGGACATCAAAGAGGATTTGCAGCAAGCCTTTGAAAAAGTTTTCGCAGCAGCTTCGGTTTAATCCAATGAAACAACCCGAATTCACATATTCAGAAGACTTTCAACTTGAGCAAGGTGGAATATTGCCGGGATTTAACCTGCAATATTCCACTCTTGGTAGTTTGAATGCTTCCAGGGATAATGTGGTTTGGGTATGCCATGCCTTGACGGCCAACTCTGATTTTAGCGATTGGTGGTCAGGCTTGATTGAACGCCACTTTGACCTAAAGCACTACTTTATCATCTGTGTTAATATGCTGGGAGGCTGCTATGGGTCCACTGGTCCATTGTCGCAAAATCCCGCTACCGGAAGACCCTACTATGCGGAATTCCCATTATTGACCAACCGCGATATTGTAAGGTCCTTTGATCTGCTTAGGGTACATATGGGTATTACTGGCATTCATACCCTGATTGGCGGGTCAATGGGTGGTCAGCAGGCATTGGAATGGAGTATAGTGAACCCCGGAATTGTTCGGAACCTAGTGATTGTGGCCTCGAATGCCGTGCACAGTCCTTGGGGAGTGGCCTTTAACGAGACCCAACGCATGGCCATAGAGACTGATCCCAGCTGGGGTGAGCCACATGACCGGGCTGGTATGGTAGGCATGAAAGCGGCACGGGCGGCAGCCTTGCTTTCTTACCGCAGCTATCAAAGCTACTTAGGCACTCAAAGCGAAGATGGCCATCATATTGTCGACCAGTTCAAAGCCTCTTCTTACCAGCAGTACCAGGGTGAGAAATTATACAAACGATTCAATGCTTATACCTATTGGTATTTATCTAAGGCCATGGATTCCCACAATTTGGGCCGCAACCGGGATGGCCTGACCAATGCCCTAAATGTCATTGAAGCCAATACTAAAATAATAGGTATCAGGTCAGATATCTTGTTCCCGCTTTCAGAGCAGCGATTTTTAGCCATGCATATTCGGCGGTCGGAGTACCATGAGATTGATTCTCACTACGGACACGATGGCTTTCTGTTAGAATTGGAGCAACTTTCATCTATACTGAATGAGCTAAATTCAGAAGATTCAAAACCACTATCGGCTAATGGATAATATAAAAATCGGATTATTCGGATTTGGTTGTGTAGGTCAGGGATTCTACGACATCCTGCAACAGCAACAACTGCCTATGGACATTATAGGTATTTGCGTAAAGGACACCAGCAAGCCCAGAACACTGCCAAAGGACCGTTTTACCTTCTGTCCGCAGGATATACTGGACAATCCTGAAATTGATGTCTTCGTAGAGTTAATCGATGATGCTGAAGAGGCCTTTCGTATTGTGAAGCATGCCTTGCTAAAGGGGAAAAAGGTGGTTACCGCCAATAAAAAGATGGTGGCAGAGCATTTTGAGGAGCTTCTACTGTTGAGAAACCCACAAAACGCCCTGAGATATGAAGCGGCCGTTTGTGGCAGTATACCCATAGTTAATACTGTTGACAGCTTTTATACAGGGGAACCCTTGCACCAGATTTCTGGCATATTCAACGGTTCCAGTAATTTTATCCTTTCTAAAATCGAGAAAGAAGGGATCAGCTACCAACAGGCTTTAAGTCTGGCGCAGGATTTGGGATTTGCTGAAACTGATCCCAGGTTGGATGTGGGCGGATTTGACAGCTTAAACAAATTGGTGATCTTGCTTGCTCATGGATTTGGTGTGCTCACTACCCCCCAGAGCTTGGTGAACTTGGGTATTCATCATTTGGGTGAGGAAGATTTTGCCTTTGCCCGGTCCAGGGGTTTGAGAATCAAATTAGTAGCGCGGGCCGCCTTGAAGAATCCAGGTGTGCGAGCCTATGTGATGCCTGCCTTCGTAAATGATGAGAACCCACTGTGGCAGGTAGAAGAAGAGTACAATGGGGTACTGGTCCAGGGTGCCTTCAGCGATTCACACTTGTACACCGGTAAGGGAGCCGGCAGCCACCCCACTGCGGCTTCGGTAATAGCGGATTTGCATGCAGTGTTAAAGCATCAAACTTATGACTATCCAAAGTTATCATCGGGGGCAGGTCATTTTATAGATAACAAAATAAAGGTGCCCATCTATTTAAGATTCAAACAGCCAAGTCAATTGGAGGAGTTCCAGTTCCATAAAATTTGGAGCGAGGGCCGATTTAAAAACGGCGGCTTTGTACTGGGCACTATTTCGTTGAGCCATTTGTGGTCTTTGCAGGATTATGCGGATCAGCAAGGGATAGCCATCGTGGATATTTCGTCTGTGCAGGAAACCATTAGCGGTTTAAATGGCGTATTAAAAAAGGAGTTGGTCCACTAAGATGAGCAATTACAAACATTTTGCTTCAAAGGCAATTCGTACTCAAAGCAAACAGAGTGGTTTCAGGGAACATTCTACTCCTTTGTACTTAACCTCGTCATTTACCTTTGAGAGTGCCGAGCAGGCCAGAGCCATGTTTGCTGATGAACTAGAGGGGAATATCTACACGCGATTTTCAAATCCCAATAACAATGAGTTCATCGAGAAATTGTGCCTGTTGGAAAAAGCACAAGCTGGAGTAGCCACAGCATCCGGAATGTCCGCTATGTTCAGCAGTATGGCGGGCTTATTGAAAAAAGGGGATCACGTCCTGGCATCGCGGTCGATCTTCGGCTCCACCCATCAACTGTTCACTCAAGTATTTCCTAAGTGGGGAATAGAACATACCTATGTGGATATTGACAAGCCGGAAACTTGGGAGTCGCAAATAAACAGCCGTACCCGCATGATTTTTGCTGAAACTCCCTCCAATCCGGGATTGGACATCATTGATCTTTCCTGGTTAGGTAAGCTGGCCGCCCGTCATGACCTTATTTTGAACATAGATAATTGTTTTGCCACGCCTTATTTACAGCAACCTACCGATTTTGGTGTGCACCTGGTTACCCATTCGGCTACCAAATTTATTGATGGTCAGGGCCGCACTATCGGAGGAGCTATTGTCGGCGATGAAGAGTTGATCAAGGAAATACGTTTTTTTACCAGGCATACCGGACCGGCGTTGTCTCCCTTTAATGGGTGGATGCTTTCCAAAAGTTTGGAAACTCTTCCGGTAAGGATGGAAAAACATTGTGACAATGCCCACAAAATTGCAGAATACCTGGAAGATCATGAAGAACTTGAATCTGTTAAGTACCCATTTCTGAAATCACATCCTCAGCAAGAATTGGCCAAAAAGCAGATGCGCTATGGGGGCGCCCTGGTCACCTTCGTGGTTTCCGGAGGCTACCAAAGAGCAGTTAAGTTTCTGGATCACTTAAGTATGTTGTCTCTGACGGCCAACCTGGGAGATACTCGTACTACCGTAACCCACCCTGCCAGTACTACCCACAGCAAACTCACGGAAGAAGAAAGGCTGCGGGTAGGGATCCAGCCGGGTTTGATCAGGATTTCTGTAGGGCTGGAAAATGTGAACGACATTTTAGAAGATATTGTGGGAGCCTTGTTGGCTTCCAGAGAGAAAAAAATTGCTTAATGAATCATTTTACAGAATTGCGCGTTTGAAATAACCCAGCGACCATATGAAATCAAGAACCCATATATTCATTACCCCCACTCAACAGATGGCTATTTGTTGTTGCTGTTGTTGTATGCAATTTCGCGAATCCCGGGGAAAACTATATGGCCTACTTTAGTTGTTGATATTTATCAAAACCTAAGAGCTCCCCGGAACCGAGGAGCTCTTTTTTTTTCCATTTGTTAAGAAACTTAAATACGATCAATAATGACCTTGTCTAAAACCGAGAACATATCGCCCGCTGCCGACCAGGATATCTTGGAGTTACAGCACAAAATTGATGAGTTTAAAACCGGAAAGATCCCGGAGGAGCGATTTAAAGCTTTCAGGTTGACCAGAGGGGTGTATGGGCAGCGACAGTTAGGAGTACAAATGTTCCGCATCAAGATCCCTTTTGGCCGCATGACGGCCCAACAATTAGGACGTATAGCCGACATTTCGGAAAGATACACCAACGGAAATCTGCATACTACCACTCGTCAATGTATACAGTTACACTATGTGAAATTGGACGACGCTCCAAAAATTTGGGAGGAATTGGAAGAGGTGGGGCTGACCCTTAGGGAGGCTTGCGGAAACACCGTTCGCAATATTACGGGATCGGCTTATGCGGGCATTGATCCTCAAGAGCCTTTTGATATTTCTCCTTATGCCCAGGCTATGTTCGAATATTTCCTGCGAAATCCTATTTGTCAGGACATGGGGAGAAAAGTAAAATCAGCTTTCTCCTCCAGTGAACAGGATTCGGCCTACACTTACTTTCATGATTTTGGATTCATACCCAGAGTGAAGTCAGGCAAGAGGGGCTTCAAAGTAGTAGTAGGAGGAGGGCTGGGCGCTCAGGCCTTTATCGCCAGAACCGTTTATGAATTTCTTCCGGTTAACAGGATCATTCCCTTTAAGGAGGCAGCATTAAGGGTTTTTGATCGGTATGGGGAACGAGAGAAACGTCTAAAGGCGCGCATGAAATTCTTACTGGATGAAAAACGGGGTATAGGCCTACAGAGGTTTCTGGAATTGACCGAAGAGGAGTTGGCAGGTTTGGCATCGCAAACCGTAGAGATTGACAAAAACAAAGTTCATCAGGCTGATCCCCGCGATTACCGGGCAGCTTCCGAAATTACTATCAAAGATCCGGAAAAATATCAGCTGTGGCGCACTACCAATGTCTTCCAACAAAAACAACCACAGTATTACGCCGTCAATATTAAATTGCAACTGGGCAACATTAAGGCGCCCACAGCCCGGGCCTTGGCGGATATCGTTTTAAAATTCGCTGCCGATGATATCCGGGTAACCGTTAACCAAGGCTTAGTTTTAAGGTATGTACACCCTCAAAATCTGCCACAGGTATTTCAGGCCTTGGATAACCTGGGCCTGGCAGAAACGGGCTTCGATACCATAGCAGATATTACTGCTTGTCCCGGGACCGATACCTGTAACCTAGGGGTCACCAATAGCACGGGAATTGCCCAAGAATTGGAGCGCGTGATCCGTGCGGAATATCCTCACTTGCTGCTAGAATCCCAGATCAGTATTAAGATCAGCGGTTGTATGAACTCCTGTGGCCAACATATGGCCGCAAATATTGGATTTCACGGCAGTTCTATCAAGAACGGAGCCCTGGTGGTGCCGGCGCTGCAAGTAGTATTGGGCGGTGGGGTAGATCTGCAGGGCCAGGGTTTTATAGCGGAGAAGGTCATAAAACTCCCTACTAAGAGAATTCCTCAAGCCTTGAGGCTATTGCTGGACGATTATCAAGACAGCAGTGCGGAAGGGGAGTATTTCAACCGTTATGTACAGCGTAGGGGCAAAAGATACTTTTACGACCTACTGAAGCCCTTAGCAGGTCTGGAACATATCCAGGATTCCGAATATATAGACTGGGGTCACAGTGAAACGTTTATCCCGGAAATAGGAGTGGGAGAATGTGCTGGTGTCAGTTTTGATATGGTAGGTACTATTTTGGTGGATGCCCATGAGAAGTTGCAGTTCGCACAAGAAGCTAAGCAGCAACATCACTTTACTGATGCCTGCTATCATGCCTACGCTTCGATGGTGGTAGCGGCTAAGGCCATGTTATTGGGTGAGGATGTTCGCTGTAATACTCATATGGGGATTATCCGTGATTTTGATACCCACTTTGTGAAGACCGGCAGGCTAGACTTGCGAGACTTTTCATCTTATGTACTGGAATTTAAGGAGCAACCTGTTTCCCAGATCTTTGCAGATCAATTTGTAGAAAGAGCATCCGGTTTTTTACATCAGATTCGGCGGTTGCGCCAACAACAAGAGGAAAAATTTGTCATAAACAATTATTACAAAGCCTAATGAAATCAAAATTGACATTGGTAGGAGCGGGTCCTGGGGACCCCGACCTCATAAGTTTGAAAGGAGTAAAAGCCTTAAAAGAGGCGGATGTGGTGCTTTATGATGCCCTGGTGCACCCGGATCTCTTGCAACACGCCAAACCTGCGGCTGTGATTCAATATGTAGGGAAACGGGCCGGTAAGCACAGTTATACCCAAGATCAGATCAATCAGCTAATCGTGGACTATGCGCTTACTCGTGGACATGTGGTGCGTCTGAAAGGGGGTGATCCCTTTATTTTCGCTCGCGGTAAGGAGGAAATGGAGTATGCTGAAACATTCAACATCATTACGGAGGCAATTCCTGGTATTAGCAGCATTAACTTGCCGGGCTGTTACGGCATCCCCCTGACCCGAAGAGGGGTGAATGAAAGTTTTTGGGTGATTACCGCCACCACCAGTTCAGGAGCTATATCCCGAGATGTGAAATTGGCCGCTCAATCTTCTGCCACGGTAGTGTTGCTAATGGGGCTCCGCAAGTTGGGCGAGATCACCAAAATCTTTAAAACCGTTGGCAAAGGGGACCTGCCGGTGGCCATAATTTCCAAAGGCTCACTGCCAGATGGAGCCTTGTTGTTGGCTACCGTTGATACCATTCAGCATCGGGTGGAGACGGTGAAACCTCAAGCTCCTGCCATCATAGTATTAGGTCAATCGGTGGGTACCCATCCAGAGTTTTATGTGAAGGTGGAGCGATTACAAGAAAAATACCTGGTTAAGTAATGAGTGCAAATAACTTTTTGTTTCCGGTATTCCTAAAACTTCATCAGCTGAAGGTGCTGATTGTGGGGGGCGGATACGTAGGCTGGGAAAAGCTGCAGGCTTTACTGAATAACAGCCCGCAGACTTCCGTAAAAATAGTAGCCCTGGAGATTAATGCTCAGATCCGCGCATTAGCGGGATCATTTCCTAATGTGGAGCTCATAGAGGGACCCTTTGAAGAACGCCATTTAGAAGACGTTGACCTGGCTTTGTTAGCCACAGATAACCGGAAAACCAACAGGAACATCCGAGAGCTGGCCAAACAGAGAAACATTCTGGTAAATGTAGCTGATACACCTGATCTATGTGACTTTTATCTGGGAAGTGTGGTTCAAAAAGGTGCTCTTAAGATCGGCATCTCCACCAATGGGCAATCACCCACCTTTGCCAAAAGGTTAAAAGAAGTACTAAACAATACGATTCCTGAAGAGACCCATGACTTGTTGGGGAACTTGCGAGTGCTTCGAGATCGCTTGCGCGGTGATTTCCAGTTTAAAGTAAAGCAGCTCAATCAATATACCCGTTCATTAGTAGATGACAATCTTCCATAAAAAAGCTTTTAGTCTATGAATATCCAAAATCTAAATAGTAGGTATCAATCTTATTCTTATCAAAACCGATTGGAGCGATTATTTGAGGAGTTTCCGCATGACGAGATCCTGATCACCTCATCTTTTGGAACCACCTCTATGGCCATGCTGCATTTGGTGAGTAAAGTAAGGCCTGGGCATCCCATTCATTTCATTGATACTTCTTATCATTTTTCTGAGACCTTACAGTATCGCGACAGATTAGTGCGGGAGTTAGGTTTAAAGGTTATCGATGTGAAAGCAAGTACCAAAAAGAACCAGTTTACCCGTGAAAATCAAACCTGGGAACATAATCAGGACTTATGCTGCTTCATTAACAAAGTCGAGCCTTTGGAAAAATTAAAGCCAAATTTCGAAGTGTGGGTATCTGGTGTTTTGGGGTTTCAAAACCCACACCGCCAAAACCTCCAGTTGTTTGAAGAGGGTGAGAGCCTGCTAAAGTTCCATCCTCTGGTAGATATGACCAAAGAGGATCTCAATTTGTATACACGTCTGTTTGAGTTGCCAACCCATGGACTTTTATCTCAGGGTTTTCACTCAGTGGGCTGCACCAATTGTACCCGTAAGGGAGAAGGGCGGAGCGGGCGTTGGTTCAATATCTCCAAAACGGAATGCGGGCTTCACGAGACCACCCCTTTAATTAAAAATCGCCTGGTGGGTTAGTCATAAAAGGGACGGAGTTTTTTTCTATTCATTAAGTGCTTATTTTTGGCACTCCAAATGAGTGAATTTCGAGTTATATCCGTCAACGATAGATCAACTGAGCAGGAATTTCTTCAGCTACCGGTACGCTTGTACCGTGGTCATCCCTATTGGATTCGCCCGCTGGATCAGGATGTGATCAATGTATTCGACCCCAAAAAGAACAAATCTTTCAGGCATGG
>CAJIBY010000001.1_pt1 | contig 15816 bp, 14 predicted proteins | sample 9199461 | NCBI WGS metagenome assembly CAJIBY01 (sample SAMEA7708316, study PRJEB35096) | sediment metagenome | biome: marine neritic benthic zone biome [ENVO:01000025]; feature: sediment [ENVO:00002007]; material: shallow marine sediment [ENVO:03000034] sea grass bed [ENVO_01000059] ... | reverse complement strand
TGGGATCATAGGCCCCATCAAGGCAGTACCGGCAAAACTAGTGCGCGCCAGCAGTACCAAATGTTCAGAACTAATAATGGAAAAAACTAAGGCCAGCACGCCAAAAACCACTATAAAGATACGAGTGATAAAAAGCGCTTTCTGATCTTCCAATTTCAGAAGTGATCTTAACTCAGTACCCAAGGCAAATATCTGGGAGTCAGAGGTGGAGATGGCAGCGGCGATTAGCCCGATGAGCCCTAGAGCTGCTATTCCCGAAGCCTGATCATACAACAGTACCTGACCGATAAATTCCTGCGTGGAAGCATTCGGATATAATACTGCTCCATACATACCCATGAGCATAGTAGGCAGGATCACCAAAATGGCAAAGACCCCTAAGCCTATGGCCATTCGGCGTAATGCTGAACTGCTTTTCATAATAATCACTCGAGTAGATATTTGCGGCTGGGTAAACGGGAGGAAAATTATGGCAATAGCTGAAATTATGAGGAACTGTGAAGTGAACAATCCATTAGGCCCGGGAGTCGATAACAATTCGGCCTTTATAGATTCTACCTTACTGAACATAGAGGAGATACTTCCGAAGTGACTTAAACAGTTCCAACCAATGATCCAGATCACCACAAACAGGATAACACCTTGCAAGGTGTCGTTATACATGATGGCTCTAAGCCCACCAGTTTCACTGTAAAGCACCATAATTCCCACAATAATGGAGCTCCAGACCCACACCGGGAATGCATCAGGAAAAGCGGCGTTGAGAAAAATTGAAATGCCACTGATCTGAACCGCGATGTAGGGAATTAAAAAGATAAGGGCCCCTGCGAAGGCCACATATCCTGCAAATTTTGTCCCGTAAGTGCTCACCATTAATCCGGACATTCCCTGGAAATTCAGACCTCTGGCTTTTCGCCGGACTAATTCTCCGATTCTAATCAATCCGTAGACCATCATGGCATCTGAAACCGCTAAGAAAATCCAGGCACCGACCCCTTGGGAGCGGAAAAAATCCGGCATACCCACTACGGTAAAAGCGCTAAAAAGGGTGGCTGCAGTAGTAAACAAACCGATAACGGCCCCAATGTTGCCACCAGCCAACAAATAGTTGGAAGTGGTCTTTTTTTTGAGCCGGGTAAATCGGGTTAGGACAATTAAAATGGTCAAATAGACCAAACCCACTATAATGAAGTTAGTGAGCATCGTTTGATCCTTTACGGATGGCTGACACCAAGTAAGCCATGATTAAGAATAATATGCTCACCAGGAATCCGGTCCACATGGTATAGGGTATTCCCCCTAGCCGCGGTTCGATCTGGCCTGCAGGCATCACCAGTGAGCTGAAGGTGGCCATGAAAGTCAGGATGGCCAGGGTATCCAGTAGCCTTACTGCGTAATGTTTTTTTGACATGTCCTTTTTATAATCTGGGTATTGTTAAACCACCATCAACCATCACCACCTGTCCACTTGAATAAGGGAACCACCCCTCCACCAAAGCGCAAACCGACTTACCAACATCCTGCACACTACCTAGTCTCTCTTGAATATTTAATCCTTCATCCACCATTCTCTCATATTTGTCCCAGACATCCGCGGTCATATCGGTTTTAATTATCCCCGGTCTCACTTCATAGACCGGTATATTGTGCTTGCCCAAGCGCGAAGCAAATAGTTTAGTCAACATACTAAGTCCTGCCTTGGACAGGCAGTATTCGCCACGATTTACAGAGGCCATGGTGGCACTAATCGATGAGATATTTATAATACAGCCATCATACGATGGATTTTGCTGCTTATTATCGATCATATGCCGGGATACTTGTTGCGATAAGAAAAAAGGCCCTTTCAAATTGGTGTCCAATACTCGGCAATAACTTTCTTCAGTGGTTTCCAGAATATCACTCCTTTGCATCGGTCCTACCCCGGCATTATTCACCAACACATGGATCTTTCCAAACTCGCCTAATGTGTCATCCATGATCCTTGCCCTGTCAGTGGAGGACGAAACATCACCCTGGCAGTAGATAACCTGCACACCCATCCCTGCCAGATCTTGGATTACCCCTTGTACCTGATCAGGATTTCTCATACCGTTGATGGCCAGATTGTATCCGGACTTTGCCAGTTCCTTGGCGATACCTAAGCCGATCCCTCGGGAACCCCCGGTAATTAAAACATTTCTTTTCATAGCTCAGGATCTACTTTTTAATTCTTTCAACTTAGTGGCCTCCGGTCTTTCTTTGTAGAATGTGTCCAGAGGATAGCACCCTGATATCATACCATTTCTGGGTGCAGTGGTACAATCCGAAAAGGTCCGGCATATTTTTTTTCTGGTAAGAGGCCTGCCCTTTAGGATGTCTTCGGGCATTTCCGGATAACTTAATACCATCCTACCCAAACCCACAAAGTCGGCCATACCTGTCTCTACCACCGCTTCGGCAACATTTGGCAGCCATTCCTGCAGATAGGAATAAGCGGAACCCACTATGGCCAGGTTTGGAAAACGCCTTTTGATTTCATGGGTTGCATGGATTTGACGAGCTACCCCTACCAGTGGATCTTCGGGGGGCAAATATCCATCCGATGGAGGGAAAAGTGCCGGTCGCTGGATATGAGGAACATAATAAGGACTTCCGGCGGTAATACAAACTAATTCAATACCCAGGTCCTGGAAACATTCGAGCATTTCGAACACCTCAGTAAGGTCAATACCGGTACCCTGGCCGTCACCACCGAAGGCCTCATGATAAGAAAGATCCCTGTATTCAGGGCCTCCTACACCATCATCTCCTGTGGTAAAAGGGATCCAGTCAAAAGCGCTCAACCTCACTGCCACTGCTATGTTACTGGTGGCTTTTATGCCTTCCACTATGGATTTCAAGAAGTACATGCGGTTTTCCAGTGAACCGCCATACTTACCTTCACGTTGGTACGCGCTGAGGAACTCATGTCCCAGATATCCATGACAGTGCTTGATGTCTACAAATTGGAAACCCGCCTTTTGTGCCAGTTCAGCGGCCTTTACATAATCTTCCACCAACTGATCGATTTCGGCATCGGATAGTACGGGGAAGTCTTCATCGATGTTGAATCTTTTATCGAGGATGGAATGTTTGTACAAAATTTTGGGCTTTCGAAGTCTATCGAGATTGGGAATAGCAAATCGTCCGGAATGGGTAAGCTGCAATCCCACCAATAGATCCGAAGAACTCCGGTATTTCTGCTCATGATCCCTAATCAAGCTCTGGAATAGGTCCTTGAAAGCATCAAGATTTCGGCTATTCATGATGAGTTGGTGGGGGTTGGCTCTTCCATCAGGTCGAACTGCCACGGCCTCACAACCCCATAGTAATTTAGCACCGCTAATGGCAAAGTGATGCCACCTTCGTTTGGTAAGTTCGGTAGGCAATCCATCAGTGGTTCCGTCCCAGCCTTCCATGGGTAGTATACAAAACCGATTGCCAATTTTTTTACCGGAAACGAGTTGATAGGATCTACTTAAAGATGATTTGCCAGGAGGGCTCAATGGTTCTACAAAAGGTAGCTCTGTATTGATAGTGGCTAGGTGGGTGCGAAAATCTTCAGCAGATTTCAACTGAGCAATGCGCTTGAAACTGGGTTTTGATTTGCTCATGCTACCGGGTTATACCGTTGAAAAATGTGTAGTAGGAATCCCCTTGTATTACCCTACTAAGATAAAAGGCCAGTTCCCTGGCATGATAATCGCCCCACATGCAGGATTCACTATGGGGGATCTTGCTGCCATCCGGGATATGGTCCCAGCCTCTGGGGCGGTGGTAGATGGAATGCAAGATCAAGCCCTGATGATGGGGATTGGTACTCAGGTAGGGCTCATCGAACAAATGATTGGCAATGGTCAAACCTGCAGACCAGTACTTGGCAGCATCCTCAGACTGTTTTACTTTTAAATAATGACCTAGTCTTAGTAATCCTTGCGCTCCAATGACAGCTGCCGAACTGTCAACTGGCTCCCAGTCATTAAAAGGATCAGCATTTTTCAGGCGCCAATCGGTCAGGTTAGATAATCCTGGCGCACCGGTATCCCAGTAGGGAATGCCGTCTAGGGCGCTGTTGTCCAAATAAAAATCACAGGTCGCTTTGGCGGCCTTAAGAAAGGTTTCTTCTATAAAGTCCTTCCCCCCAAGCTCCTCCAAGTCTGATAAGTCTGGAGTACTGTGTATAAATTCCAATTGCTCGGCAAAGCCTAACATAGCCCAGCTTAAGCCCCGGGTCCAGGTGGAGTATCCACTGTAACCTTGTTGGGTAGCGGGAGACCTAAAGTTTCCGTCGTTGACATTGAAGAGGGCTTCATGGGCGGTTCGACCCCACACATCATAACGGTCACGTCCTTCCCCGTAGTAAACCGAATATTTAGCAGTGGCCAAGCCATGCTGGTAAGCCCTTTTCAGCAAATTGATTTTAATGTCGTTTTCACCTGAGGAATAGTGCTTGAGCAGGTGGCCGGCAACCAGAATTCTAATGGTACGAATGGTGTCAACGAACAAGGAGTGTGGACCATTAAACGAATAAATGTAGCCGCCTTCCGGTATGGTAGTCCACCGATGAGCTTGTACCGAAGCCGACATTTTCAAAGCCAACGTACAATATTCGCTGGCCCATGCTTCATGGGGCATTTTGCCTTCGTGTATTAGTCTCAGCAAGTTTCCGTAGGTACTTAAGTTGTTAAAGCCATGATCATGGACTCCAAAGTGGCTGACATGGTGCGTCATTTTGTCCCTGACATGCCCAATTGCCATATCTAAGAAGTATTGATCCCCGGTCAGATCAAACTGCAATATTTCAGATCCATATTGAAACCCCTGGGTCCAGTCGGTCCAGCTTCTAGGTTGATAGGTGCCGTTCACCGTCACTACCGGTGAACCGGAAGTGCCATCAAATTGAGCATTCAGGGTTTTGATCTTGTCGCCGGATAATGAACATAGATTATCTATCCGGGGCTTAAGGTCATTCGTTTCAAGTTGATAATCAATTTGCATTAATAATTGTTAATAGACAATTAGTTATTTGGCCAGGCACTTTCCCGAATTAATGGGAAGCTAATAAAGAATTCCTTAATTACTTTTCCCCTGGTCTATAATTCAGTTTTATTTCTAACACTAGTTATCTGATCCACAGTGACAATATCCTGCTGATTATTCAAGGTAACTAGTACATAATTCAATATCTCTGTAATCTGCTGATCATTCAGAGACACCCCGAACCCGGGCATAACAGCATCATAAGGTAAGCCGTTTACTTGAATGGGCCCCGTTATGCCATGCAGCGTGGTCTCGATCAATTTTTGTTTGTCGGCAATCCATTCATTGTCAATTAATGGAGGTACATAATCGGGTATTCCCAGGCCACTTGGTAAATGACAAGAGGCACAGTTTTGAACATAAAGACGAGCTCCTGGTAGGTCAAAATTAATACGCTCTTGGGTGAACAGCCTAATTTGTCCAGAGTCTTCACCAATCCGGGGAAGGTTTTTGAATTCATCAACCTGATTTTCCAACAGTGATAGCCTTATAATTCTATCATTTCCTTCGGAAGGGACATTGTCATACATCCAGGAATGACGATCAATGTGCCAATCTGTATTGCTGGTGATCAAGTAGATATCCCCGGATGGGGAAACACACAGATCCCGGTACCTGCCAAATTGTTTTTGCAAATAGATTTTCTGATCTACTATTTTTTCTCCTGAGTCACTTAGCTTGAATACCTGCAGTGACCTTCCTTTCAGACTGGTCAGCAGTAAACTGTTTTGCCACTCCGGAATGGAAGGGTGATCATAAAAATCCAGCCCGGCCGGTGCAATGGTAGTGGTCCAGGCCATAATTGGTTCCACCACTTCAACCGTATCGCAATAAGTCAGCTCATTTTCTTGGTCGCAATAACCTTCCACATAGGGCCAACCGTAATCGCCGCCGGCTTTGATAAGGTTTATTTCATCATCATTATTGGGACCATGCTCAGAGGTATAAATCTTTCCCTTAGCTTCCACCAATCCCTGTTGATTCCTATGCCCCATAGAGTAATAATAACTTCCTTTCACTGGATTGTCATGGGGAACGGAACCATCCAGGTTCATTCTCAGCACTTTACCCACCAAGGCAGACTCATTGTGAATATCTTTGCGATTCCCGGTATCACCATAAGCGAAAATGATCTTGTTATCTCCGGAAATGGTGAGTCTCGAACCGTTATGGTGATTACTTGCGGGTATATTAGGTAAAATCACCTCAGGATCCGTCAGGGTTTCTTGATCAAAGTCAAAATGGTAGCGAACGATCTTCGATCTGATATTACTTGATCTGCCCAAATGATCGATTTCTGTAATGCCCGAATCGACATAGGTGTAATGGAAAAATATGAACGGTTCAGTTTTGAAGTCCGGATGCAAAACCATCCCTAGTAATCCTGGCGTTCTGGAATAATGAACATCCGGAATGGCCAGTACATCCCTAATATCTCCTGTAGTTGGATGGAGGCGCTTTACTATCCCTTTGTGTTCCGTCACCCAGAGGTGGTCATCCGGGCCCCAGGCAATTTCCCAGGGTTCGTCCAGATTGGTGGTCACTTCACTTATCAGAAGTTTAGAATTTTCCAATTCCAGGATCAGTTGGGGAATTTCGTGCGGACGAGAGTCTTCTTTCACGGTATAATCTCGGTTGCATGATATAAGCCCCAAGAATACCGCCAGAATATACGAACAAACCTTAAAATTGGTCATCTAGCTGAATTAATAGAATTAGGCCTCTTTCCAACAGCGGCGGACAAATTGCAAATCTTTTTGCATAGCATCGAAGATCTTTTTATGATCAGACTTTTCCACTTTAGCAGCCCCGTGCTCCACCCCAAATAAATCATATTCGTAATGTATGGAAACGGGCACATTGATGCCGTATCCTTTCAATTTTTTGAAGTATGCATCGAAATCAACCATTCCTTGCCCCAAAGTCGTATCAAAAATCTGCCATTTGCCCTGGATCTTTTCCCATCTGAAGTCCTTAATGACAACGTTGGCGATGTGGTCTTTAATGAGCCGAAGTCCCGTGGGCCAGGAATGCCCCCCCTCAACCACGGCATGGCGAATGTCGTATTGCGCACCCATATTACGGGGTTCGGTTCCTTGCAATAATTTCCAAACATCCCAAATATTAGCTCCTACTCCAGTTCCGGAATGATTTTGATAACATCCCTGTAAGCCAAGCTGGTCATTGAATGCTGCCAGTTCTTTGACTTGCTGATTGAATTTTTGGAGAGCATCAGGAATGGTACCTGTTTGCGGATAGCGAAAGTAGCCCAAGCGGTAATGCTTTACTCCCAAACCGGCTGCTGTCTCCAGCACAGTGCGGCTCTGCGGGTTCAGTTCAGTGATGCCGGTGACTATCATATCAGCCATCAAACCACTCTCTTTGATTGCTTCAATGCTTTTGGGTAAATCTTCCGTTACGTTTTCAGGCAATACATGGCCGCGTTTTCTAACGGTCAACTCAACACCATCAAACCCTATGTCAGCCGCCACCAAAGCCATATCCTGGTAATTTAAAAATTGAAGATGCTTTGAGAAAACGTATACTTTCAATGCCTCCTTACTTGGGGATGCCTTTAGCGGATATCCAGTGGGCAGATAGGGAACAAAAGGTAAAAATGTGCTAACCAGTGCACCCCTTTTGATGAAAATGCGACGGGGATATCTCTTTAACTGTTTCATTTCTTGGTTAAGCTCTAATGGAATGGTAGTATACATAAAGAATCAGATTCATAGCTCCTGCTTTCCCTTCCAAACTGGCTTTTTTGGCAAACTTCTCCAAACCTTGATTGTGCTGATGGAGCTAACATAGTTTTGGTTTACCAATTAATTGGTTAACCAATTTTAGAAAATATAATTTACCATCCAAATTTGGCCTTGATTTTTTGAAGTTGGGAATCCCTTTATTCCACTATGGTAAATCTGGCAGCTATTTCTCTATTGTTATTGGGTAAAAAAAAGCATCGCCCGGGAGGCGATGCCTTAAGCAATGGCAAAGGGAAAAAATTAGTTGCTTACTTCCAAAACCGAGCCATCACTTGCCTGAACATAAACCTCAACTTGCATATACTCCAATTCATAAACCCATTGGTTATTGAATTTGTCTTCAGGCTCCAGCTCCCACTCTAGCAGGTCTTCCGTAGTCTGTCCATCACCGATAGACTTAGCCTCCATAAAATCGATTAAGCCCATACCCGGTACCGCGTTGTAGTCAAAGGGACCACTATCTCCTTCAATTCGCATTAACTCCAAATTATCTTGTCGACAATAAACTTCAACCTCAGCTCCACTACTGGTGCGTATCTCTACTTTCCAGGCAGCAATTCCATCCTCGATCTCAGCTTCGGACTTAATTACCGTTCCCTCTACTACCACCTTGGCCTTATCCACTGCCAATTGAGGCGCCGACATTTCTTCATCTTCCGTACAACTACCAACGAGAACTCCAAGCACAATAAAAATCATAAATAACCGCTTCATAATTTTGTATTTATATAAATTTTCAAACTGTCAACTATAGAACAGCCAAACACTTGAAATTCCTACCCAGTTAAAAAATGATCGGTCTTTAAACAAGCAGGCTTATAAGCCCTATATTTATAATAAAACACACCACTATGGAACAATTTCAGGCAATAGTAATAGGTACCGGTCAGGCGGGACCTTCATTAGCGGCTCGACTGGCTGCATCCGGGTTAAAAACAGCTATTATCGAAAAAGGGGCCTTTGGAGGAACCTGTGTTAACAATGGCTGTACCCCCACCAAGGCCTTAGTAGCATCTGCCAAGGCGGCCTTTGTAGCCCGTCGTGCAGAAGATTTCGGCGTCCTGATCGATGGAGATGTGCATGTGGATATGGAGAAAGTGAAAGCCCGAAAAGACTTGTTGGTGCAGCAATCCAATCAAGGTCTGGAAAAATGGCTTCAAAATACTGCTAACTTAACGGTCTTCAAAGGTCATGCCCGATTTACCGCTGCCAAAACCATTGAGGTGAATAATACAGCACTAACGGCTGATAAAATATTTATTAATGTAGGAGGCCGACCCTTTGTGCCCTCCGGATTTGAAGAGGCCCAATTTCGCACCAACATCGAGATGATGGAAATAGACACCGTGCCCGAACACCTGATGGTAATTGGTGGCAGTTATATTGGGCTGGAATTTGGCCAAATGTACCGGCGCTTCGGTAGTAAAGTCACCATAATAGAAATGGGAGATCGGTTAGTGGCCCGTGAAGATCCCGAAGTAAGTGCTGAAATACAAAGGATGCTTAGCGATGAGGGCATCGAGTTTCGCTTTAATGCCACTTGTCTGGGAGGGCGGGGGAAAGAAGGAAGCATTACCGTTGAGGTGGATTGCGAAGAAGGGGAACCCCAGGTATCCGGCTCCCATTTATTGATAGCCACCGGCCGGCAACCCAATACCGACGAACTTGGTTTGGAACATACCCAGCTGACTCTTGACCAACGAGGCTTTATCGAAGTAGACGATTTCCTGAAAACTTCTGAGGAGGGGATCTGGGCCTTGGGTGATTGCAATGGTCGCGGTGCCTTTACCCATACTGCCTATAACGATTACGAAATAGTGGCAGCTAACTTGTTGGACGAGGACCCCCGCAAAGTCAGCGATCGCATTACTTGTTACGGGCTCTTTACCGATCCGGCCTTGGCCCGGGTAGGGCTAACTGAAACTCAGGTGCGAGATCAGGGTATTAAAGCCCTGGTAGCCAGCCGCCCCATGAAAAGGATTGCCCGTGCCAAGGAAAAAGGGGAAACTTATGGATTTATGAAATTTCTGGTGGATGCCGATACCAAACGCTTTCTGGGAGCCACCATCTTAGGTATTGAAGGAGATGAGGTCATCCATTGCGTTTTGGATACCATGTATGCCGATGCCCCTTACACGGTAATCCAGCGAGCTGTTCATATACATCCCACAGTTGCAGAATTGATTCCCACCACCTTAGCTGAATTAAAACCTTTGGAGGATTAATAATTGGCAACTGCGAATTGTTAATTGCGAATTGCCACTGCGAATTGTCAATTGTTAACTGTTAACTTTTTAACAATTTCCCTATCTTTTGCCCTGCTTAACTAAATTGTCACCATGAAATCACGCAGAAGTTTTATCAAACACAGTTCTTATGTGGCCGCGGGCAGTTTATTGCTACCCTTAGGATGCACCCAGAAATCACAGGAATCAAAGGAAACTGTAGTTATGGAAGACCCGGGTCTGGCAACTGCCACTAAAAAATCAATGGGGGTGCAGGTGTATTCTGCGAGAGATGCTTTGAAGGAGGACTTTGCCGGGACCATGGGTAAGTTAGCGGATATCGGATTCGAATACATCGAAGCTTTTGGCCTGGATGTAGAAGGCAAAATTTATGATATGACCGCCCAGGAATACCGCACCATTGTAGAAGATACCGGTTTGAAATTGCTCTCCTCACATTGCAGCTACTTTAAGGCAGAGGAAGGCCAGGCGCTGTTGGAGGCTGCAGTAGCCGCTGGCGTTACCTATGCCAATGTGGCTTCTCTGGCAGATGAATTGAGAGGTGACTATTATAAGATCGCCGAAAACCTGAACAAGGCAGGCGAAATGTTCAAAGAGGCGGGAGTACAACTGGGATACCACAATCATGCCTTTGAATTTGAAATGCAAGGTGATGAAGTGGCCTTGGAGATCATGCTTAAAGAAACGGATCCTGAACTGGTTACCTTCCAGGCGGATCTTTATTGGGTCACCAAAGGGGGCGCGGACCCTATGGAATTACTTCAAAAGTACCCGGGTCGATTCAGCTCTTTCCATGTAAAAGATGCTGCCGAGGACCTGGAGCAGACTACTGTGGGAACCGGCATCGTGGACTTTGAAAGTATCTTTGGCATAAAAGATACTGCTGGCATGAAGCACTACTTTGTAGAGGACGAACGCACGGATGATCCCTTCGGTAATTTAACCAAAGCTTTTGAGTATTTGAATCAAGCCGACTTCACCTAGTTTTCCGGCTATTTTTCGGCGTTGGCCAGCAGCTTTAGTACTTGGTCGTGACCCCAGTAGCTGCTACGGTTATAAATGGGAAAGTCAATTTGCAGTTGCAGGTGATTCATTTGAGACAGGCTCATGTTAACCTCTCCTTCTACCGCGTTTAAAAGTTGTCTGTATCCATCTATTTCCAGGTAATCCATACCCGGAATGGTAATTACCAGTGATAGAGATGAGGGATACAGCTGTTCGGCCTGCAGGGAAATAACCTCAGGCGCATAGGCTTCGGTAGTAATCCCTTGAAATATATCAAGTAAAACACTGCGCAAGATCTGAGGTACATAATCCATGGTGAGTTCGGGTAATTCGGTGTGGAATCGTACCACCTGGCCAACCGGTCCCTGAAATTCGCTCGAAATATGTTTTAATATGGGAATAATATCGGATTGAACCTGTTGAAAAAACATGATGTACGAATTTTATATTGAACTGACAATCAGAATTTTAAATAGTCAATCATAGTAGCGGAGAATCAAAGAAGTCTCACTTTAGGAACTTGAGACCATATTACTCCCTTTTATCCAGACCTTGCAGTCATTATGTCGTTATTAATGGTGATCGAAAGATCTTCTTCATAACATCTTAGATAAGCATAACCTGTTAGTAGCCTAAGCCCGCAGTTCAAGGAATTGCGGGCTTTCATTTTTGCAATTCTTAATTTCTACGCCAACATTCTGGACTTCAGGTTTGGGGACCGCTCTCGGAGGTATGCAATTTATACGCGTAGGGAAGACAACCCTCCATCCACACCAAATACCTGGCCGCGGATCCAACTGCTTTCCGGGCCTAACAAAAAAGCGGCTAAAGCAGCGATATCATGAGGTTCACCAATTCGTTTCAGAGGATGGCGTTGAGCGGAAGTATCCCGGCGATCCTCGGACGACAGTAGACGGGCAGCTAAAGGAGTATCTACTAGCGAAGGTGCCACCACATTCACCCGTACTGCCGGAGCAAGTTCAGCGGCCAGGGACTTACCTAAACCTTCAAGGGCCCCTTTGGCCGCCGCTATGGAACTATGATAGGGCATACCTTGGCCTACAGCAACCGTACTGAATAACACTACCGATGCCGAACTTGATTTTTTCAATAAAGGCAGGCATTGCTGAATAACAGATACGGCTCCCAATAAATTAACCTCCAGGTCTTGCTGGAAATCTTCCTTGGTCAGCCTGTGGAAGGGTTTCAAATTAATAGTACCCGGAAGATACGCCAATCCGTCCAAAGCTTCATCTCCAAGGGGCAAGTTGGTGGCATCAAGGGCCTCAAATGGCCAAAAAGAAGTAGCACCAGCAGGCATACTCTTTTGGTTTCTGGCAGCCACTACAACCTCATGACTCTCACCGCCCAAAATAGTGACCAAAGCGCTTCCGATTCCTCCGGTGCCACCTACCACTAAGTATTTCATAACTGTTCCCTTTGGTGGTCAATCTCCTTGGCCACTGCTTCTGCCTCCTCAATTTTCTTTGCGTATAGTTTCAAATCCCCGCTGCGCTGAATATCCCGCGCCTCTTCCATTAGCTTTTGATATTGTGTAGTCAATTTTTTCAAGGGATCTTTTTTAAATAACGAAAACATGTGAATCTGTTTTTAAAATTGTTTCAACTTCCTAACTCCTGGAAATACCTTTTGTTTAAAGATTGATGTCAGCTGAGGTCCGGTTTATCTACAAAGGATTACAGATTGTTAATAATGGTTAAAACTTTTGATTTTATTTAAACAATTCTCATCTCTTGAAATTGTAAAGGGGAGTACTCGAAATCATAAATTCTTTTAATCGAAAATTCTAATCATGAAAAATATACGTTTGTTCCTAATGCTCAGCGCAGGTATCCTGTTTGGTCTGAGTGCATTTGCAGGCTCAGATAATGGGTCTATTGAAAATGAGAAGTCCATTGTTAACCAAAGTGATGACAAGAATATTGTGGAGTTGGCAGTAGAAACTGATATTCTATCTACATTAGTTGCCGCTGTTAAAGCCGGCGACCTGGTGGAAGTGCTTCAGGGCGATGGGCCTTTCACCGTCTTCGCTCCTACTAATGAGGCCTTTGCAGCGCTTCCCGCTGGTACCCTGGAAAACTTGCTAAAGCCGGAGAACAAAGATCAGCTGGTGGCTATATTGACCTACCATGTTGTTCCCGGTAAAGTGATGTCCACAGATCTTTCCGATGGTATGAAAGCCGAAACTGTAAATGGCTCCAATGTCAAGGTCGGAATCAAAGATGGAAAAGCTAAAATAAATGGTGCCAACGTGGTAGCCGCCGACATCAAAGCTTCTAACGGAGTGGTGCATGTGATCGATAAGGTAATTTTGCCCCCCTCCAAGTAGGTTGGTTGTTTATTAGGTTTCATTGCGAGGTGGTGCTTTAGGGCACCACCTTTTTTTATGCACAATCGCCACATCACCTCTTTCTTAGTCAGGAGTTTTTGACTGCGCAAGGGGATGACATTTTTTTACAATTAATACAATTATTTGATTATCAATATTTTATAATACTGTTTATATGCATCGGATATCTTAGATATGCCATAGTGGCATTATCCTTGTTACTCTACTGATAAAATACCAGACATAGAGAATTATGAAACGTGCATATATATTTTTGATAGCGATAATGGGCCCTTTAGTGGCTCTGGGAGGAGAAGGACATCATGGTTCATCTCATGATTCATATCATGGTCATTCTAATGATCTGCCACAGGCAGTAATACATACTTTGGCGGACCGATACCATCACTTTGATCTTATTCATACCAACAGGAGTTACTATCATGGGCGGCCTGTATATGATATGATTATTCAGCATCATGACGGATTTGCCAAAGTCATGGTAGGCAACGGAGGCCATTTTTATGGTGATACTTATTACGATAACTACCCGCTGGATAATCATTATTGTAATGACAATTGCGGTTTCCAATACCAGCACTACCAAAATGGGGACTTTAATACTTACGATCCGTATTCGGGTTGTGACTATCACATCGGGAGGTTGTCTAAAAGATACCCCAGATATATTTGGCAGCCTTACTATGGATATGGGTCCCTGTATTACAATCCATGGTACGGACACTACAAGCGGTTTAAGAGGTATCAATCCGACTACGGTAGGGGATACTACTTGCACAATCGTCCCTATAAGTATTATGGACATAAATACAAGAACCGTGGGTACCGCAATTACGGCTACTATGGCCGGAATCATAAAGGCCATGGCAAGTATGGATATGGACACAATTAACATAAAAGCCATAAACATTATAATGGCAGGGATAATGACCATTGGAAGGGTGGACGCGACCGTGACCGTCACCATTCAAAAAGAAAGCGCCGGTCGCATTACGGTGATAACTCCAATCATGACCATTATCAGAAGAAGGAGCATCGCCGAAATGACCGCGCACCACAACGTCGGGGATATGAGGATCATGACGACGATGACTTCTCAAAAGACCGTCGCAAGGAGTGGGATCGTCGCAGAGGAAGAGAGAAATACGAGAACCCGGGTAAGGATCCTCGGGTGAGAGAACGCCGACGATCTTAGATGAAAGCCCTGGAGGAGCACCTCCAGGGCTTTTTATGGTATTTTACCACCAAATAGTTATTTTTCACTAACTTTGTCCCGGATAGGATGCCAGCGTTATCCTAGCTATTTGACCCCAATTTGCTACTGGTTCTTATAGCCAATTTAGGGTCTTATGAATGTTATCAGACCCTATGAAAGTAAAATTCGACCGACCCGCGAACGAGCCCATTAGTTCCTTACACCAAATTTTAAAGCAGCGCGTTAACCGCTATTTCAAGCTCAACCACATTACTCAAAAGGCCACACCTCAGGTTTGGCTAAAGGCTCTAACCTTATTCCTGGGTTACCTAGGTCCCTATTTTGTGATCCTTTTGGTGCCTATGCCCGGTTATGTCATGTGGGGGTTATGCCTGGTGATGGGTATTGCACTGGCAGGAATTGGAATGTCTGTGATGCACGATGCCTGTCATGGTGCTTTCAGCAAACGACCAAAAGTAAATACCTTTTTAGGTTACAGCATGAATTTGATTGGGGGCAATAAGTTCAATTGGATGGTACAGCACAATGTGAAACACCATACCTATACGAACATTTTTGGGGCGGACGAGGACTTGCACAACGGCGATGTTATAAGATTATCTCCCCACTCGTCATGGTACCCTATCCATAAGTTCCAGCACATTTACTGCTGGTTCCTCTATCTCTTGGGTACTATTAGCTGGGTCACCATTAAAGACTTCAGACAATTCAAAGTGCTTCAATCGGAGATGAATAACTCTAAAAAGCAATTCCGTTCCGAATTGACCATTTTGGTCGTATCTAAAATATTATATTATCTGTACATGGTAGTGATTCCTTTGATGGTTCTGGATGTTCCCTGGTGGTACATTCTAATTGGATTCATTACGATTCATTTCGTGGCGGGATTTATTCTGAGCGTTACTTTTCAGCTGGCTCATGTGGTGGAACAAAATGAACACCACTCCTTACACCCAAATCCTAAAATGCCCGATAGTTGGATCGTCCACCAAATCAAGACTACTGCCAATTTTGCCAGAAAAAGCCGTTTGTTGAACTGGTATCTAGGGGGACTCAATTTTCAAATTGAGCACCATCTATTTCCTCAGATTTGCCACGTGCATTACAAAAAGATTTCCAGAATTGTTAGAAAAACCGTCCAGGAATACGGAT
>CAJIBY010000524.1_pt1 | contig 16376 bp, 12 predicted proteins | sample 9199461 | NCBI WGS metagenome assembly CAJIBY01 (sample SAMEA7708316, study PRJEB35096) | sediment metagenome | biome: marine neritic benthic zone biome [ENVO:01000025]; feature: sediment [ENVO:00002007]; material: shallow marine sediment [ENVO:03000034] sea grass bed [ENVO_01000059] ... | reverse complement strand
CTGCAAGTGATCCATAAAGCAACTGTAGAAGTAGCCAGTGCAGTGATCACTGCGCTCGCTACTACCATAGTAAGCTTCATACCGGTGTTTGCTTTGCAGGCCCAGGAGGGCAAGCTTTTTACGCCATTGGCCTTTACCAAATCCTTCGCATTACTGGCGGCATTGGTCATTGGTCTGGTCATTTTGCCAAGCCTGGCCCATTGGATCTTTACCCGGTCCGCTGGGAAAGAAGGCCGTAAGAAAACTTGGGGAGCGCTATTGCTGGTATTGGTAGTCCCATTGCTCTTTGTGGTGCCCTGGGCCGCCATCGCCTGCCTGGGAGTGGGTCTGACCACCTTATTCGAAGCCCGTTTGGGTGTTCCCAGGGTTAAATTTTTGAACATTGCCATTACTCTGGCAGCGGTCCTGTACTTCCTTACCGCAGAATGGCTGCCTTTGGGTGCTGCTCATTCCTGGTTCAGCAACTTCTTGTTTGTGGGGCTGGTCATCGTCCTGGTATTGGGAACCATGATATTGGTGATCAGCAATTATTCCAGCATTCTGAGCTGGTGTCTGGAGCACAAGTGGCAGTTTCTAAGCCTGCCCATTATCTTGATGCTGTTCGGGTTGCTCACCTGGCAAGGATTCGATCGGGTTTTCGGTTTTGTAGCACGAGGTGCAGACAGTATTAATTGGAATTTGCGCCAAAGCGGCTTGTGGGGAAGCATGAATCAGACCTTCCCAGGGCTGGGAAAGGAATTTATGCCCACTTTGGAAGAAGGTAGCTACCTATTGATGCCTACTACCATGCCCCATTCCGGTGTGGAAGAAAATGTGCAAACCATACAGTTGCTGGATCAAATGGTATCCAACATCCCTGAAGTAGAAATTTCAGTAGGCAAATGGGGCCGCGCATCTTCTGCCCTGGACCCCGCTCCCATTTCCATGTTCGAGAATGTGATCAATTACTATCCCGAATACATTCTGGGAGAGAACGGCCAACGGAAACGATTCAAAATTGATGGGGATGGAAACTTTATGCTTTCCAATGGCGAGACCTTTGAACCCGGTTCCTCTAGTTTGGAGGGATTTAAGACCGACTTGCTGATCCCCCATAAAAACGGTAAATATTTTCGGCAGTGGCGGGATCATATAAGATCTCCTGACGACATCTGGCAGGAGATCTCTAATGTAACCAACATACCGGGAATGACCTCCGCCCCAAAGCTTCAACCTATTGCTACCCGCTTGGTGATGCTGTCAACGGGTATGCGGGCCCCTATGGGTATGAAAATTTTCGGACCTGATCTGGCCACCATAGAAGCTACCGGCTATCAAATGGAACAACTGCTGAAGCAGGTGCCGGGTGTGAACCCGGGCTCGGTCTTTGCGGACCGGGTGGTGGGCAAACCCTACCTGGAGATCAAGATCAATCGCAAGGCCATTGCCCGATATGGCCTTAGCATAGAAGATATCCAGCGCTATATCGGGGTGGCCATAGGAGGTAATACTCTTACCACTACCGTGGAGGGTAGGGAGCGCTATCCGGTACGGGTCAGATATGCACGGGAATTCCGCGATAATCCCGACGATCTCAAGGACATATTGATACCCACACCTTCAGGAGTCCAAGTGCCTTTGCAGGAATTAGCGGTATTGGAATTTGAAAGAGGCCCTCAGAACATTCGCAGTGAGGATACCTTCCTGGTCAGTTACGTGATCTTTGACAAGCAGGAGAATTATGCGGAAGTCGATGTAGTGGAAAATATCCGAGCTTTTCTGGATTCTAAGATTGAAGAGGGAGCGCTGGTGATTCCCACAGGAGTGAGCTATAAGTTTGCCGGTAATTACCAGAACCAGGTGCGGGCTACCAAAAGGCTTTCCGTACTGATACCCGTGAGTCTACTGATCATTTTCCTTATACTCTATTTCCAGTTTGGCCGTTTACAACCCACTTTCATGGTGTTCTCAGGCATTTTTGTGGCTTTTGCAGGGGGATTTATGCTGATCTGGTTATACAGCCAGCACTGGTTTTTAGACTTCTCCCTGTTCGGAGAAGATCTGCGCAATCTATTTCAGGTGGGTAAAATCAACTTGAGTGTAGCCGTATGGGTGGGCTTTGTGGCCCTCTTCGGTATTGCCTCCGATGACGGAGTACTGATGGCTACCATTCTGAAACAAACCTTTGACAAAGAAAACCCCCGCGATCTTCAAGCGGTACGTCAGGTGGTTTTGAAGGCCGGAAAGCTGCGCATTAGACCGGCTATGATGACCACCGCCACCACACTATTCGCGCTGCTGCCCATATTTACATCCACTGGAAAAGGTTCAGAGATTATGGTACCCATGGCTATTCCCGCATTTGGAGGAATGCTTATACAGATCATCACGGTATTCGTGGTGCCCGTGTTGTATTGCATGTGGCAAGAGTCCAAACTAAAATCTGCAAAAAATGAGATATAGTCTTCTAATAGTGATCCTATTATTCAGTGCCTGCAGCCAACCCGCTGTATCGCCGGATGTAAAGCTTGCAGGGAGTCTTCGAGGGGTCATGCACCAGGGGAAGCTGGGAGCCATGATAAAAACAGACAGTTTACTGGAGCCCGGTGTATATGCTTTGGGAGCTTTAGATTCCCTGGCTGGAGAAATACTGATACTTGACGGTGATCTGCTGGTAAGTACCGTGCAAGCAGATAGTTTACAAACCGGGCCTGTGGCAAATGTACATGCTGCGCTATTGGTATATGTCCAGGTAGGTAACTGGCAGGAGTTCGAATTATCTGCGGAAAACTGGGAAGAGACGGTTTTGGAATATGCCCAGGCGCAGGAACTTACACAACCCTTTCCATTCATGCTTAAGGGTGCTTTCCCCAGGCTGGATTATCATGTGATTAATTATGATACTCAAAGAGGCGACCTGTCCAATCATAAGTCAGGCGCCTTCAAATCTCAGTTGGATCAAACTCCGGTGACCATTTTAGGATTTTATTCCCAAAACCACCAGGGTTTGTTTACCCATCACGACGCCTTCACCCATATGCATGTACGAAATGCTGATGGCACTGCCATGGGTCATGTAGATTACCTGGAAAGCGGGAATGGATCATTCACCTTATTACTTCCAAAAAAATGAAAAGAGCATTGATCATATTGATGGTACTTTGGGGCTGGGAATTACGTTCTCAGGACCCGGTTGAACCGTATTTGCTAATAGCCGCGGAGCATAATCCCGGATTGAAGTCCCGTTTCAATCTCTACCTGGCGCAGTTGGAAAAAATACCTCAGGTGAAGGCGCTACCGGACCCCCAGGTGGCCTTCGGATTTTTTATTCAACCTGTGGAGACCCGCGTTGGCGCTCAAAAGGCTAGCGTAAACCTAAGTCAGAGCTTTCCCTGGTTTGGGACCCTGCAGTCTCAAGCGGACATGAACAGCCGCATGGCCGAATCCCTGCTGGCGGGTTTCCAAAAGGAAAAACTGAAGTTGTTTAGGGAAGTGAGGCTCGCTTATAACCGGCTGTATTACTTGAACAAGGCAATAGTACTTACAGAGGAAAATCTGCAAGTGTTAGCATCATTCAAAGAACTGGCGCGGGTCAACTTCGAAAGCGGCAAAACGGGATTTGTTAATGTACTGAGGGTAGAAATGGAAGAAGAAGAATTGAAGGTAGTGCTCAGCTCATTACAGGATCGTCAAGTGGCAGCATTGGTGGAGTTTGAGAATCTGTTGAACGCCAGACTTCCGGAAGCGGTAGATTTCCCCCAAGTCTTGCCTACACATACGCTGGATGCCAGTGAACAACAGCTTTTGGACAGCTTGAAAGCCACTAATGCCGAACTGCAAGTGTTGGAGCATCAGGCGTTGGCCAAAGGGGATGAATTAAAACTAGCGGAACTCATGGCTAAACCCAGTTTCAGGGTCAGTGCCAGCTATATCAATATTAGTGAAAGAAGTGATGTGGAGATCAGTGGTAATGGCCAGGATGCCTGGCTCTTTCCCCAAGTGGGGCTAAACATTCCACTGGCTGGCAAAAAGTATCGGGCCCAGCAAAAGCAGGCCCAGCTGGAACGCGAGAGCATTCAATTTAAGATCGAGGACCAGGCCAACCTCTTTTCCACGCAACTGCAGCATCGCCTGAAGGACCACGCGGATGCCCAAAGAAAACTTACACTCTATGAGCGCCTGTATGACTTAGCTGAACGCTCTCTTTCGCTATTGCAAACTGAATTCGCCACCGGAAAAACGGATTTTGAAGAGGTGTTGCGCATGCAGGTGAAACTCCTGGACTACCAATTGCAATTGGAAAAAGCCCGGGTTGATATTAACAACAGTATTTACAAAATAAACTATCTAGTAGGAAAATGAAAAAGGTAAGTTTAAAACAGGTTGCCATAGGCGCCGGACTGGTAATTCTGGGATTGATCCTGGGCCGAATAATGTTTGGCGGATCTGAAGCTATCCAACATGCCGACCATGCCCATCAGACACAGGCAGAGGTGTGGACCTGCTCCATGCATCCCCAGATCCGGGAAAGTGGTCCCGGCAAATGTCCCTTGTGTGGAATGGATCTAATCCCGGTAGAAAGTGGCGATCACTTAACGCCGGACAAAGTTCAAATGACAGAATCAGCCTTGAAGCTGGCGCAAGTTCAGACCATCGTGGTAGGACGATCAATACCTCAAAAAGAGATCTACTTGCCGGGAAAAGTGGAAGCTGACGAACGTAATATTGCTAAGGTTACCGCGCATTTTGAAGGACGGGTAGAGCGTTTATACGCAGACTTTACCGGTCAGTATATTAAAAGGGGACAACGCCTGGCAACCCTGTACAGTCCCGACCTGGTAACTGCCCAAAAAGAACTGTTCGAAGCTCTAAAGTTCAAATCTACCAACCCTTCCTTCTATGAAGCGGCCGTGCAAAAACTAAAGCTTTGGGAACTTACCAACAGCCAGATCCAGCACATCATTGACGTGGGCGAACCTCAATATAACTTTAATGTGATTGCACCCCGCTCCGGGACTATTCTCACTCGGGAAATATCCGAAGGGGAGCATGTGATGGATGGCCAGGTACTATTCGAAATCGCTGACCTGAATCAGCTGTGGATCATGTTCGATGCCTATGAGAGTGACCTTCCCTGGATCAAAGTGGGCGACTCCATTACATTTGATGTGCAGTCTCTCCCGGGACAGCCCTTTCAAAGCGTGGTGAGCTTTATCGATCCGGTGGTTAACAAAGAAACCCGTACCGCATCCGTGCGCACCGAAGTGGTCAACAAGGACCAAAGGCTGAAACCGGAAATGTTTGTGGAAGGCATTATAAATGCCGGATTAGGTGCTAAAGATCAGACCATCCTAATCCCCAAGACCGCTGTACTTTGGACAGGCAAGCGTGCCATAGTGTATGTAAAACTTCCCGGTTATGACCAGCCCACCTTCGAATTCAGGGAAATTGAATTGGGCACGGATGCCGGAGATCACTACGTGGTGAACCAGGGCCTGGAAGCCGGTGAAGAGATTGTGGCCAATGGGGTATTTAAGATCGATGGGGCCGCCCAGTTGCAGGGCAAAACCAGCATGATGAACCCAAATGGAGGTAAGACCAACACCGGGCATCAACATGGTAGTATGGACATGCCTGCAAACACCAATGCTGTCGCCTTAAGCCCCGACGGATCTCAAATGAGTGACGGATTCAAAAACGAACTTCAGCAGGTTTTTAAGGCCTACCTCCCTCTTCAGAAATCGTTGATGCAATCTGACTTTGAGAGCGCCAGAAAAAATGCCAAAACCATGTTAGCTACAATTAACAAGGTAAATATGAGCTTGGTCCAAGGTGAGGCCCACGAGCACTGGATGAAGGATAGGGAAACCATGACCGCCACCTTAAAGATCATGGAGCGGGGGCAAGACCTTGAAATGATCCGGCAGCAGTTCTCACCTCTCAGCGACCAGTTATATCATACCCTTGTCAACTTCGGGGTAGAGACGGGTGGTTACCGGCTTCATTGCCCCATGGCTTTTGATAATTCCGGGGCATTTTGGCTGAGCGATTCCAAAGAGGTACTCAATCCTTATTTTGGGGACCAAATGCTCCATTGTGGTAGTGTTGAAGAAGCACTCAAGTAGTTTTACTATGGAGCATCACCACCAACATGAACATCATGGGGACCATCATGCTCATATGATCGAGGATTTCAAGCGCAGGTTCTATCTGAGTGTCCTACTGTCCATTCCAGTATTGTTGTTTTCGTCGATGATCCAGAACTTCCTGGGATTTGAATTCTCCTTTCCCGGAATGTCCTATGTGGCCGCGATCTTGGCTACAGCTATTTTCTTTTATGGGGGTTGGCCCTTCCTTAATGGTTTGAAGGAAGAATTATCCTCCGGCGGACCAGGCATGATGACATTGATCGCCATTGCCATCACCGTAGCCTGGGCGTACAGTACCGCCGTGGTATTGGGGTTATTTGGTAAAATTTTCTATTGGGAACTGGTTACGCTGATAGATATAATGCTACTGGGCCACTGGCTGGAAATGAAATCGGTGATGGGTGCATCAAAGGCCTTGGAAAAACTGGCCGAACTCATGCCGGCTGAAGCCCATTTGGTGGAGGGCGATAAGTTGGTGGAGGTGAAAATTAGCGAATTGAAAAAAGGTCAGGTGATCCTCATAAAACCCGGAGAAAAAGTACCAGCAGACGGCGAAATTGTTGAAGGAGAAACGGAATTAGACGAAAGTGCCCTCACTGGTGAAAGTAAGCCGGTGATGAAAACTGTCGGTGATCAGGTCATTGGTGGATCCATTAATGCTGATGGCAGCATCAAGGTTCGGGTCACGTCTTCAGGGAAAGACAGTTATCTAAACCAAGTAATAGGCTTGGTTGAGGAAGCCCAGAAAACCAAATCAAAATCCCAGCATTTAGCCGACCGCGCCGCCGGATGGCTGGCCTATATCGCCATTGGTGTGGGTCTGTTGACTTTTATAATATGGGGATTTTTCAGCAGTCAGAACTTTGATTTCGCTTTGGAGCGTATGGTGACGGTAATGATAATAACTTGTCCACACGCCTTGGGATTGGCAGTGCCTTTGGTTGTGGCGATTTCAACTGGTCTTTCTGCAAAAAACGGATTACTGATCCGAAATCGAACGGCCTTCGAGAATAGCAGAAAGATATCTGCGGTGGTATTCGATAAAACCGGAACACTTACTGAAGGCAATTTTGGAATTAACAGGATAGAGAGCCTGATCCCTGAATTGTCAGAGGACCAACTTTTGGCCATAGTTGCAGCGGTTGAGCAAAATTCCGAACACCCTATAGCCAAAGGAATTGTCTCTGAGGCCATAGAAAAGGGTTCGCAGCTTCCTGCTATTCACGATTTTCAATCACAAAAAGGTAAAGGAGTATCGGCACAGGTAAATGGGCAGCATTACCGAATTGTAAGCCCTGGTAATTTAGAAGAACTGGGCCTTGAAATTCCCCATGGGGCCTTTATTAATGTGGCGGAAACCGTGATCTTTGTACTGCAAGGTCCCCGATTAGCGGGGTTTATTGCGTTGAAGGACCACATCCGACAGGAGAGCAAAACTGCCCTGGAAACCCTTAAAAAACAAGGCATAAAAGTGCTGATGGCTACCGGAGATAATGAACAAACGGCCCAGTTGGTGGCGCAGGAGTTAGCCTTGGACGGCTACTTTAGCCAGGTGCTGCCGCACCAAAAGTCAGAGTTGATCCGGGAACTACAACGGCAGGGCGATTTCGTAGCTATGACCGGTGACGGGGTCAACGACGCCCCGGCGCTAGCCCAAGCGGACATAGGTATTGCCGTAGGATCCGGTACTGATGTGGCTGCCGAAACAGCAGATATAATTTTGACCAATAGCAGCCCGAATGATATTGCTAAACTCATCTTGTTTGGCCATGCTACCTATCGAAAAATGGTACAGAACCTGGTATGGGCCACCGGCTATAATATAGTGGCCATACCGCTGGCCGCTGGAGTACTTTTCTCTCAAGGCATTATGATCGCTCCCGCGGTGGGAGCTGTTCTGATGAGTCTCAGTACAATTGTATGCGCCTTTAATGCCCAATTGCTAAGACTAAAACTTAGCTCCTAAAAGGTTTATTAGAAAATTTGAAAGCAGTCGTTAAGCAGGTATGATGGTATAAAGATGTACTTGCTGATCGCGACCCCGGAGGTTCTGGCTTCCCAGATCTTGGACTTCATAACCTGCAGGCAATGTCAGTCTTTGCAGGAGATCACCACTGATCAGCAGATCGACGTGGTATTGATTGCACAATGATTGAATACGGGCCGCAGTATTGAGCACATCGCCGGAAAAGGCGATGTCCTTTTTGATCACCCCAAGCTCACCGGTAGTCACCTTGCCTACATGCAAGCCCGCTTTGAAGCTGGGGACCACCTGGTAATGCGATTGATAAAAGTCCGCCCGCTCCTTCAGTTTCTCTTTCATATGAAAAAAACAATGAACGGGATTTTCAGGAGATTTTAGCCCCCAGGCGATCACCACCTCGTCACCCACATATTGATAGATCTGGCCTTCATATCGAATAATGGATGTCGATAGGTCCTCATAGTAGGTTTTAAGCATTTTGAAATATTGAACGTGCCCTAATTTTTCGGCAATGGTAGTGGATGACTTCATATCCAAAAACATGAAAATGCGTTGTTCCTCCTTAGGGGCATGATATTTACCGGTCAGAAAATTCGCTAAGACTTGTTGGCCCAGGTTATCGCTAACCTCTGCAAAAAACAAAGCAATGATCATAATGAACCCTACGTACAGTTCCAATATCCAAAAGGCCGGACTAAGGATGAATACCAAAAGGCTATTCAGCACTTCCTTGCTAAAAAGACCGGTTCGCAATTCCGCTGAATTGCCGATCAGGGTTGCGAGGCTTAAAAAAAATAGCATAATGAGCAGATAGATCACGGTCTTGACGGCGATCTTCCAGGCTAGACCTTTCTCCTGAAATCGTTTACTGATATAGAGGACTTCGGTGGTACCGGCAAGCAATCCGATCAACAATGACAAGGAAGGCGTTAAAAGGAGGTTAATGGTAAAATTATAAGGGTTTCCGGTTGAGGGATAGTAGGTCAGGTCTCCTAAAATAGCCTTTTCAACCAAGGTGTATAGCAGCCCGAAAATCATCCATATCAAGCCAAAAGGTAGGATCCTGAACAGGTTTCTTTTGACTGCAGGTGCGAGCATTACGATAAAATTAGGCCAAGCCTAAATTAAGTAAATACCAGCACTTAACAAGTGCCTTTACTTAGGTTTAGACTTGGCCAAGAGTAAAAGCGTTAACTCTCTATGCTACCGTCGCGCTAAGGCACTGATCCTTTCTTTATTTTGCAGGTGCTAATTCCGAAAGGGGCGTATAGCGGACAGAAGCTAACCATACTGGTCAGGACAAAAACCCCTGCTATAATTAACAGCAAAATGCCCCATACACCAGTAATTACATTAGTGAAATAAAGAGCTGCTACTAAAACGGCAATGATAACACGGATAATACGGTCATTCCTGCCCATGTTCTTTTTCATATCTTGGAAATTTTGTTTTAAAACCTAGTCCATTCGACAGGTCCACACCGGTCGTTTGGAATGATTAACCACATCTTCGGCAATACTGCCGCTCAAAAGATGGTATAGACCCGTGCGGCCATGAGTGCCCAAGGCGATAAGATCGGCGTCCACTTCTTCAGCGAAATACATAATGCCGTCCTCCTCCTGACGATCGTTGTAAATATTGACCGTAAAATTTTCCAGTTTATTCTTCTCGGCAAAATTCCGGATAGTCTGAATACCCTCGTGATCGGACACAAAGTTGGAGGGAGTATTGATCTTAACCAGATGCAGTTCGGCATCCAATACATTTTGGAGGGTTTTTACCTTATCGATTACAGAATTGTCTTCTTCAAAATCGGCAGCAAATACTATGTTCTTGGTATTTGCCAAATCAAATTCTTTTTTTACAACCAATACCGGGCAATTGGCTCGGCGCACTACTTTCTCAGCATTGGATCCCACAAAGGTCTCTTCCCAGCCTTCAGCGCCGTGTGAACCCATCAACACCAGATCCACCTGCTGGTCTGTGATAAGTTTTGAAATGGCCTGGTAGGCATTACCTACCTCCAGATTGCTGGTTATGCTTACTCCGTTCTGGGAATTTTCAGACACTAATTTTGCCAGATCCTCCTTAGTTTTTGATATTAGCTTTAGTGTGTAAAGATCAAACTCGGAATTGTTTACGGACTGGCCGGTGACTGAAAAAGCAGCTCCGGGCATTTCCACCACATGTAATAATATTACCTCTGCACCGGTTTTGCGGGCAATTTGCAAAGCCGTACCGGTAGCAAACGATGCCAAAGGCGAAAAATCGGTAGGTACTAATATCTTCTTCATAATTATAAAGTTTAAAAATGATTACACGTTTTCAAGCGTAAACACAATAGGTAATGACATTCTAACTCTTACCGGCTTACCTCTTTGTTTGCCTGGTTTCCATTTGGGACTGGACTCCAGCACTCTTTTAGCCTCCTCATCGCATCCAAAACCAATTCCTTTTAAAATCACCACATTATTAATGGAACCGTCCTTGTCTATCACAAACTGCACATAAACCTTACCCTCTACTGCCGATCTTCGGGCCAGCGCCGGGTACACCATATTCTTGGAAACATACTGGTAGAAGGCCTTCATTCCTCCCTTAGGCTCCGGCTGTTGTTCCACAAACTGAAAGATCTCATCCGCCACCTCTTCCTCTACCTCGTTGGTTACATCGTAAACTACATCTTCAATTAATGACTCTTCGGTAACTTCCACGTCCAAATTGATTTCGATCTCCTCCTGGATCTCCACAACATCCGGAACTTCAGTGATTATCGCTACCTGAGCCTTGGGCGGCGGAGGCGGGGGTTGTTCGGTTACCGGCACTTCCATGATCTCTTCAAATTCTGCGCTTAGATTTCCTAATTCCACCAGATCATTATCCGGTGATGAGGTCCATTCAAAAGCTACAATTACAATGGCTAAACTCAGACAAAGACCAATGGCTGTAAACAAGGTAGTACGGGTTTTGTATTCACGTTGCTTAATTTTCTTGCTTTCGCTGAGATAATCGTAAATGGCTCCTAAACTATTTTGCCATTTAGCAGGGACTTCTATGGTACTGCTTCCGCTGGATGTTGACACCCGGGAGCTGAAAAAGTTGGGGCGGGATCGTAACATGACTTTTCTCTTTAGATGTACATGAAATTCTAAAAGAGAAGCCAAAACTGCTATGATAATCGTTATCAGCATTCGTGACTCCTATCATCAAAATAGATGATGTACTTCTGAGGCCCGAATTTGGCCGTTTCACCCTCCTTGTGCATGATTTTGAGGGTATCTGGTAGGAGTTCTGCCCCGCTAGCTGTTTTATGGTAGTAGAAAGTGAATATCACCGCTTAATTGTGGTGAACATTAAACACCGCTACTATTTCAAATATTTCTACTAACTAATTGACAATTAATAAGTTAATGAGTTCAATATTGGAACCAATGGTTTATCAATAAGTGTATCTAAAAACAGATTTATGAGAGCATATTTTTTAATTTCAGCCCTTCTCTTCTTTGGCGTAGCGGTAATTTCCTGTAAAAGTGATGACGAAATAACCATTTTGGATTCACAGCAAGCTTCAAACCAGGCTCTGGATATGATTAGCGGTCAAGTAATTGAAACAGAGCTGGATAGCAGCGGAATAGCCCCTGCTTGGGAAGTAACGGTGCTGACGGATACTGGATCGGAAGTAGAGTTTTATTTTACCCAGGATGGCGGAGCCTTAATTCAGATTGAAGGAGATGACGGACCGTTCAATTACGATCTAGATCCTGGCCTGGGTCTCATTTCCTTTTCCAGCGCTAAGCAAGCGGCCCTTGATGAGTATGAGGGAGACATTATAAAGTGGGAACTGGAGCAAGACCCACAAGGCAAATGGGTCTATGAGTTTGTGATAGCAGCCAACGGCAATGAAGAAACTATAAAAATTGATGCCCAAAGCGGGGCAGCGATTTAACCCAGCGGTTAGCAACTCCCCCTTAGAATATGAAATATTCGGGCTTCTTCTGGTGGGGAGTGGTATATAAAGCTGATCAGCCTTGTTGGTAGCAGATGGTGTTAAACCAAATGGCGATTAACGATGACGAGCAGTAAAAAATGGAACAGGGCAAAAAATTTTAAAATTTTCTCTTTGAGTTTGTCCCCTTATAATTCTGAGTTGAGTGCAATAACAGTTGACCTATCCGTGGATCCTAATACGATATTTGCTCTGAAGATGACTTAGAAGATTACTATAGCTTCTGGCCCCTTTTATCTCTCTAAAGCTATCCCGTCCTAAAATTGTGCAAAAAGACCAAAAATGGTCAAGGCATACTGAATGAAACTGACCTTCTGGAAATGTCACAAAAACGACAATTCTGAATTAAAGTCAATTCTTTCTTCGAAAATTAAAAATGTCTTGTGAATGACACTATTAATACGTATTTTTCGGAATCGCATCAATATAATACTATTAAATATTAATATATTTATGAAAACTCAACTTCTTCTCACCTTATTTGCGGGAGCGATCATCTTTATGACAAGTTGTAAAGATGATGAAGATCCCGGAGTCATCACTCCTTCCCTTGACGAGGAGTTAGCCGATCTAATTGACGACTTCGATTTTTACACCTTGCCTGAAAGCAACGATTACGCGAACATCCCACAGGATCCCAACAATCCTATGTCTGATGGAAAAGTAGCGTTAGGTAAACTATTATATCACGAAACCGCACTAGGCACCAATCCCCGAATAACAGGAGTGGGCAGCGAAGGTACGTATTCCTGTGCTAGCTGCCATCATGTGGCCGCTGGTTTCCAATCCGGCGTAAAACAAGGCATTAGTGAAGGAGGAGTGGGCTTTGGCGTGGTAGGCGAGGCCCGAATATTAAATCCCGAATATGTGAACTGGATTGATTCCATGGACGTGCAGCCTATCCGCACCCCTACCGCCATGAACACTGCATTTCAAGATGTGATGTTGTGGAATGGGCAATTCGGAGCAACCGGAACTAACGCCGGCACCGAAGCCAACTGGACCCCAGGGACGCCTATTGCCACCAACAACCTGGGATTCCAGGGGGTGGAAACACAGGCGATCGCTGGTTTTTCTGTACACCGTCAGAGGATCACCGAAGATTTTCTCAATGGTTATCCGGAGTATAAAGCTCAGTTCGACGCCGTATACGGGACTTATAATACCGACGATGAAACGCTAAGGCAGCTAACCGGACTGGCAATAGCAGCATACGAGCGTACCCTGCTACCCAACGAAGCACCCTTCCAACGCTACCTGAAAGGGGAAACATCGGCGCTCACCGAGGAACAAAAGAAAGGGGCTATTCTCTTTTTCGGAAAAGCGGGTTGTACTTCTTGCCACAATGGTCCGGCCCTGAACTCCATGCAGTTTGAAGCTATTGGAATGAACGAACTTAAAGGTGTCGGAACTTTCAACACCGAAGGAGAGCAAGGTGCCAGACTTGGAAGAGGTAGTTTTACTAAAAATCCCGATGACAACTACAAATTTAAAGTACCTCAATTGTATAACCTGAAAGATGTGAACTTCCTGGGGCACGGCGGTAACTTCAGCTCTGTAAAACAAGTGATACAATATAAGAATGCGGCTATTCCCCAGAACGTGGAAGTGCCACTGAGCCAGTTAGCCGACGAGTTCGTTCCCTTAAACCTGACCCCTGAAGAAATCGATCAATTAACGGCGTTTCTTGTTGATGGGCTCTATGACGACAATCTTATTCGTTATGTCCCTGAAAGCATTATTTCCGGTTTTTTCTTCCCTGTTAACGATGTGGAAAGTCAAGATGATCCAGGTATTATGGGAGGATTTTAGTATAGTATTAGTTTAACTGAAGTGAAAAGCTGTCGATCCAAAGGTCGACAGCTTTTTTTATGCTGGGCTTTTGAGTGTTGGGGGGCTTAAGTGTTGTGTGATTTCACTAAACCCTAACCCGTCATATTCCCTAATTTAAATAGGCCGTTAATAATACCCCCGACATTTGGTTAGGGGTTACTTATTCACCCCAAACGCAATTAACAGTTAATCAGGTCCCTGCTAGGGTATTTTAAGTGGTAGAACGTAAGAAATTACTGAAACTTAATTAGTTAAAGTAACCCACTTTTCCTAGTTTGTTGACGTTTTGGTAAAACAAAGGATAGTGTCCGACCCTGATACCACAATGCCGGATTATTCGTTTAACAAAAGCTGCAGGTTCCGGGTAAAGCACTAAAATAGGTTTATTAAAATTGAGATCTCTACTAATTAAAGGTTTTGGACTGGTGATGGCAACGGTCTGTTGCTCACTAGGTCTATGTGGTCAGTCCCCACAGCCAGGAGTTGAAAATATGTTTTTTCAGCCCCGGCCCAAGATCTTGGAATTTAGTATGATGTCTTTACCGCAACTGAGGGATATTCAACTAAACCCTTCTCAAGAAATCACCAACAATAACTTGCCGCGCAATAACTTTATGCGGGCCAAATTAAACCTTCCGGTATTGTGGCGCGAAAAGTTCAAAATGTACGCCAGCCTTAGCTATCGGCGAGAAACTTTAAATCTTGTTACCGCTGAGAATGTCCCCCAGCCCCAAACTTTACGGTTCTATCATACCGACTTTAATCTGCGTTATCAAATAGACCTCCGGGACAATCAATTCCTTATGGGATATGTAGGCGGTAAACTGCGATCAGACCGGCTCGACTGGCAAGATCTGAGTTATATCGTCTCCATGGGTTGGGGAAAGAATATCAATGCCAATAAGAAGTTCGCGGTAGGCTTCGGCGTTGAAAACGCCTGGGGTCGCATGAGGTTTAGTCCGGTTTTGCTCTACGAAAACCGTATCAATGAAAAATGGGATCTGTCTCTTATCCTGCCTAGGAGGGCCAAACTCTCGCACTATGTTACTCCCGGATTCCATTTAGTAGCAGAAGCTAAAGGTAGTTCGGTAATTTACCGGGTCGACCATTATCAATTGTTACCCGATTACCCTGTACTGGAATATCGACAACGGCATGTAGCCTTTAAAATTGGGGTTGAAAAACAGCTATATGACTGGATTTGGCTAGGCGCTCATGCTGGGGTAGTGGCCCCGTTGAACTCCGTGCTGGTGGCCCCGGGTGAAGCTAACCGCGATCACATCTTCAATTTTGATCCTTCCGCTGACCGCTTCTTGATGTTCTCAGTATTTATTGTACCACCTCAGAAGCTCTTTGATAAACTTACCAAGTAGCAAATATCGCTTCTATTTACCCTTTTTAATTTCAGCCCATAATTATACCTAATGATCCGCTGGCTTGTAAAAAAAGCCGCCCCAAAGGAGCGGCCCATCCCATAACTAATGTAGGTAATTGAATCAGTTTAGATCTGCGGTTTTGCTGCGGCTGATACTGGTTTCCCCCAGGATTAACCCCTTATTGAGTCGAGCTGCCCCTTTGTAAAAGACCCGGCCCTCCCCCAGCGAAGTAACCTTAATGCTACCGCTGGCATTTAAATTCAAGTCACTTTCGCCGTATATGGTGGTGCTTACATCTTCTCCTTTGAACTCCGTAGCCCGCACTACATTCTCTCCGTAGCATTTGTAGGACTGTACCGAAGCCTCACCTCCACCAATGTCCAAGGCATATTCCCCATAAAGCGACGCATTAAAATAGTCAGCCGTGATGGATGAAAAATAGGCATCGCCGTCGCCATAGAGCTTTAGTCTGAATTCTTCACTTACTAGGGGGTCCCTACTAATAACCATTTCTGAACCTCTGAGCTCAAGTGCTTTCAATTCCCGATAGGTAACGTATGCTTTCACTTTAGCGTGTTTATAGATACTTTCTTTGTAGTTCCACCCTTGATCGCGGTTCTTCTGTAATTTGGGAGTAACCTTGGCTTTATCCAGGTAAAGATGCAGTGTTTTGCCATCGAGCTCCGCATTCAACTTATCTGCAGTAACATTCTTAAATTCCCAGCGCACATGCTCCTTATCACCTTTTATCAAAATCAATTCAATATGCGGACTGACCAGCAATTTGTTAAAGGCCTTAACCGTTACTGAACGTTCTTCCTGGGCCCAGGAGTTCAAGCTGGTCATTAACAAAATGATCAACAAGCAAGCGGTAAATGTGGTTTTGATTGATTTCATGATGCTGTTATAGGTTTTATAATGGAATGATGCAGTTTTAGGCCGGCAGGTTGCATCCCGTAAGGATATTATTTTAGCAATGTGGTACACATAGTTGAAACGCTGAACTTATTTTTTAATATATTTGTCATTAATACAACTTTTGGACCGAT
>CAJIBY010000658.1_pt1 | contig 16529 bp, 10 predicted proteins | sample 9199461 | NCBI WGS metagenome assembly CAJIBY01 (sample SAMEA7708316, study PRJEB35096) | sediment metagenome | biome: marine neritic benthic zone biome [ENVO:01000025]; feature: sediment [ENVO:00002007]; material: shallow marine sediment [ENVO:03000034] sea grass bed [ENVO_01000059] ... | reverse complement strand
TGCACAGGTATTCGAGCTGGCCCGTAGCAACGATCTAAAAAAGGTGCGTCGCTATTACAAACGTATTCTTAAAGATTCCAAGAACAAGGAATTCAGAGATAAGATATACTACGAAATGGCTGAATTTGAAATGAAACAGCAGCATTTGGATCTGGCCATCGAATACTTTGAATCTTCCGTAGCGGCAAGCATTAACAACAACCGGCAGAAAGCTTATTCCTATCTTAAGCTGGGCTTGATAAACTATGATACCTTACGCGACTACCCCAAAGCAAAGGCTTATTACGACAGCACTATGATGGTGCTGCCCCAGGATGAGCCCGATTACCTGGCAATTCAAGAGCGCCAAGTCATTCTTGAAGATTTCGTCGATCAGCTAAACACCATCCAGCTGCAGGACAGTTTGCTAACCTTAGCCTCTATGGACAGCCTAACTTTAAGCGCCCTGCTGGACAGTGTGATCGTACGCGAAGAGAGGGCCCGACTGGAAAAAGAAGAAAAAGAGAAAGAACAGCAAAGGCAGAGTTTGGGGCGCAGCACCAACAACGAGGAAGCATTTACCGCCGGACAACCTACAGGAGCTACCTGGTACTTTTACAACACTTCGGCGGTCAGTGCCGGCCAATCAGAATTCATAAGAAGATGGGGGAACCGATCGCTGGAAGATAATTGGAGACGTTCCAACAAAGATGCCCGTATAACCATTGACGACACTGACGAAGACATCACTGAGACCGAGGAAGGTGTAGTGGAATCGGGACCAACTCCGGAAGAACTTAGAGCCACCCAGAAAGAGGCCTATTACCAGACGATTCCCTTCACAGCCCAGGCAAAACACCACGCCGATTCACTAATTGAAGTTGCTTATTACAATCTGGGCAATATTTACAATTTTCAGCTCCAAGAAAAAGTGAACGCTGCCAGTACCTTTGAAACCATGATCGATCGGTATCCCGGCACGGAATATAAACCCGAGATCCTGTATCAATTGTATTTGATCAATCAAGATCTGGGGTCGGATAAATCCGAACTGTACCGAGAGCAATTACTTAGTGATTTTCCTAATTCCACTTTTGCCAAAACCCTGATCAATCCCAATTTTAAACAGGAAAATGACGCACTGGCAGAACAAATGCGGCAGGACTACAAAGTGGCCTATGACCTTTATCAGCAGAAATTCTATGATAGCGCAGCTTACGTGCTCAACACCAGCATCCAACAACATCCTGAGAACAGCTTTACAGACAACCTAAAGCTATTAAAGATCTTGATTGAGGGACACGGGGGCAGTCTGCATATATACCGCTTTCAATTACAGGAATTTCTAAAGGAGTATCCTGAGAGCGACGTTAACGAATACGCCCAGCAACTTTTAAAAAGCGCTCAGGAATTACCCCTAAAGCTGGCCCGCTTGGGTGGCGCCAACTTCCAGCAGAACTTAAATGATAGCCATATTTTTGTGATGGTCTATCCCCGAGACAAAGCCAATTCCAATTTGGCCCAATCGTTTGACCAATTCAACGCTTCTAATTTTGAAGAACAAGAGCTGACAGCATCTTCACTGATCTTTAACGATCAGCATGCTTTGGTGCTGGTACAGGCTTTTGACAGTAAAACGCAAGCCCTAAAATACTATGAGACGCTGGTATTGTCGGACTTGTTGGCTAATTTTGATAAGCAGGAGGTCAATAATTTCGTGATAACGGAGGAGAACTTCGAGATCTTCTACCAAACCAAGGATCTGGAGGGATATCGTTCATTTTTTAGTAATTTTTATTTAGAGTGATGACTAAAGCTAAATCAAAAAAATCAATGGTCTCTGTTACTTGGCTGCCCCGGCTTTTAAAAGCCATGTGGATCTGCTTTGGATTGTTCTTACTGTTCATATTCCTGTACGTCTTTGCCGTAAAGGGTGACTGGTTTGGTTTATTCGGTGGAATGCCCAGTGTAAAAGCTTTGGAAAATCCGGAAAACGAATTGGCTTCCGAGCTTTATTCGTCAGACAATGAGTTACTGGGGAAATACTTCAGGCCTAATAGTAACCGGTCTCCGGCACGATACGATGACCTAAGCCCTAATTTGGTGCACGCCCTAAAAGCCACTGAGGACATCCGCTTTGAGGAACATTCCGGGATAGACCCAAAGAGTATTCTGAGAGCAGTAGCGGGGGTTGTGACCTTCAATCGAAAAGGTGGTGGCAGTACTTTGTCACAGCAATTAGCCAAGAACCTTTTTCAAACCCGGGGAGAAGACTTTGACGGTACCTTAATGCGGGTGATTAAGAATAACGACATAAAAACCATTGTTCAGAAATCCAAGGAGTGGATCATTTCTGTGGAACTTGAAAAAAACTTTACCAAGGATGAGATCCTGGCCATGTACTTGAACACTGTGGACTTTGGAGGCAACACTTTTGGAATTAAGGTAGCTTCCCGCACCTTCTTTAACACCACTCCCGATAGTCTTAGCATACAAGAAGCGGCCGTTTTGGTTGGATTAGTACAAGCCCCTTCCTTCTACAATCCTGTACGAAACCCTGAAAATTCCACCACTAGAAGAAATATAGTACTAGCACAAATGGCCAAGTACCAATACATTTCGGAAAACATGCTGGATTCAATTACCGCCTTACCTATTGAAATAGACTATGAAGTTCAAAACCAAAATGTAGGCCTGGCCACCTACTTCCGTACGGTAACCGGCAATTTCTTAAGAGATTGGGCAGAGACTAATGGGCACGACCTATATGGCGATGGCCTTAAGATCTACACCACCATTGACAGTAAGTTGCAGCAATATGCTGAGGAAGCAATGGCGGAGAATATGAAGCCCCTGCAGGAAAGGTTTGTGAAACACCTCAACGGCCGGGAACCCTGGGTTGATGAAAATAACTATGTGATAAAGGATTTTTTAAACACCAGTATCGCACGAACCGAGTTATACCGCAACCTCCTGTCCAAATATGGTGAAGAAAATGACAGCATAGAAATTGTGCTTAACCTGCCTAAGCCTATGACCATTTTTTCATGGAGTGGGGAAATTGATACGGTAATGAGTTCAATTGATTCGTTACGATACTATAAGCACTTTCTTCAAAGTGGATTCATGGCACAGGACCCCCATACCGGTCATATCAAAGCTTGGGTGGGTGGCATTAATCACAAGTATTTCAAATACGATCATGTAAAACAAGGTAAACGACAACCAGGATCTACCTTTAAACCGATTGTTTATGCCACCGCCATTGAAAACGGATACTCTCCTTGTTTTCCTCTATTAGACACCAAGGTGACCTTTGAGATTCCTGGTGGCAAATGGAGCCCTGACAATGCCATGGGCAAGTATACTGGAGAATTGATGACTATTCGCAAGGCCATGGCCAATTCCGTAAACTCCATTACTGCCAGTATAATGCAGCGAGTTAAGCCGGTAGAGGTAGTAAAGATGGCCAAGAGACTGGGCATACAAAGCGAATTGGAACCGGTAATGGCTTTATGTTTGGGTGTAAACGATGTGTCATTATTTGAATTGGTGGGTGCCTATAGCACCTTCGTGAACAAAGGCACACACATTACCCCTTTCTTTATAACTCGCATTGAAGATAAGAATGGAAACATTCTGCAGGAGTTTCCTCCCAAGACCTTTGAAGCGATTAATGAGGAAAAAGCCTATATAATGCTCCATATGTTAAAAGGGGCCATTGAGGAAGAAGGTGGTGCCGGATTGGGCCTTAGTTATGAAGTTCGTAGCGGTAATGAGATCGGAGCAAAAACCGGAACTACCCAGAACGCTTCCGACGGTTGGTTTGTGGGAGTAACAAAAGATCTGGTGGCGGGAGCTTGGGTCGGTGGAGATGACCGTAGCATACACTTCCGTGATTGGCCTTCAGGTCAAGGGTCCCGAACAGCCAGACCCATATGGAATACCTTCATGGAAAAGGTATACGCCGACGAGTCGACCGGTATAGAGAAAGGACCCTTCCCCAGACCTTTACGAAGATTATCGGTGGAGATCGACTGTGATCAATATCAGGACCTGAATGCCGCATCTGATTCGCTCAATGTAGATCTGCCGATAAACAATACCAATGTGGATGATATCCGGTAACAGCTTAGAAAATAAATGGCTGAGCCCTCATACAGCAAAGAACAGGTAAACAAGTTGCCTAACCAACCCGGGGTATACCGGTTTCTGGATAAAGAACATCAAGTAATATATGTTGGGAAAGCCAAAGACCTTAAAAAGAGGGTCGGTAGCTACTTCAATAAATCCAGTGCTCCCAATCGTAAGACCCTGCGCATGGTATGGGAGGTCTCCACTGTTGAATACACTATAGTCAATTCTGAATTTGATGCCCTGTTGCTGGAAAACAATCTTATTAAACAGTACCAGCCCAAGTACAATATCCGACTTAAGGACGACAAGAGCTTCCCTTACATATGGATTCCCGACGAGCGCTTTCCCAGGATAATTCCCATTCGCAACAAGCACAATTACCAGGGTGGAACTTTTTTCGGGCCCTACGCGAACGTCATAGCCATGAAAAGCGTGTTGGACCTGTTACGGAAGTTGTACACCATTCGCACCTGCAAATACAATCTCAGCGAAGAAAACATTCGAAACGGTAAGTTCAAGGTATGCTTAGAGTACCATCTGGGCAATTGTCAGGGACCGTGCGAAGGATTACAATCAGAAGACGCCTACAAACAGGATATTGAACAGGCCGTTAATGTGCTAAAAGGTCGTTTAGGTTTGGTGAAGTCCTATTTCAAAGAGAAAATGTTGGAAGCATCAGGAGAACTCAATTATGAATTAGCCCAACGGATGAAGGAACGCCTGGAGCTGCTGGAAAAATTCCAGGCACGTACCACTATTGTTAATCCCAAGATGAGTGAGGTGGATGTGTGCTGTATTTATTCCGACGAAAAGTTATTCTTCATCAACTATATGAAGATCCGTAATGGAGCCATTGAACTGAGTCAATCCTCTGAAATCAGAAAGAAACTGGACGAGCCGGATGAGGAAGTTTTACCCCGGGTATTGTTTGAGTTAAGACAGCGCTACAAAAGTCAATCCCGGGAGGTATTAGTTAACATCCCTTTGCAGCTAGAACTGGAAGAAGTATCGGTTGTGGTGCCTAAGATCGGTGATAAAAAGAAGCTGGTGGATCTGGGCCTGAAGAATGCCCTGTACCACAAGAAAAAATACTATGAAAGTAGGGTGCAGGAGAAAGACAAAAAGGACCGCATCCTGCAAATATTACAAAAAGATCTAAGTCTGAAATCCCTTCCCCGGCGAATTGAATGTTTTGACAACTCTAATATTCAGGGAGCTTATCCGGTAGCTTCCATGGTACATTTTTACAACGGTAAACCCGCCAAAAAAGAGTACCGTCATTATAATATAAAAACCGTGGAGGGCCCGGATGATTTTGCCTCCATGCATGAAGTTACCCTGCGCCGCGACCAACGGTTGCTCAAGGAAAACAAACCCTTGCCCCAGCTGATCGTGATTGACGGAGGTAAGGGTCAGTTAAACGCTGCTTGTCAGGCCCTAAAAGAGATTGGCTTATACGGAACCATTCCCATAATCGGCATTGCTAAAAGGCTGGAAGAAATTTACTTCCCCCATGATCAGTACCCGGTTTATATCGACAAGAAATCTCCATCGCTGAGGTTATTACAGCATCTGAGAGATGAAGCCCACCGCTTCGCCATCACCTTTCACCGCAACCAACGCAGTCGTAAGAGTTTTGGAACGGAGTTGGAGGAGATCCCCGGCATTGGAAAACAAAGTGCTAACCGCTTGTTGCGCAAATTCAAATCTATAAAGAAGATCAAAGCGGCCCGAGAGAACGACCTGGCCGTAGTGGTAGGAATTGCCAAAGCTCAAAAGATCCGGGAGTATTTTAAGGGGATGTAGCCGGCGATGGCTGGAAATGTTGCCTGAATTGGCATAGCATGTGGCTTTATGCTGTTCTTATATACCATTATTGGCAGCCCATAAAAAAAGGAGGCGCCAAATGACGACCTCCTTTATTGCATCTATATATAATCTAAATGAGCAAAAATTAGTATTCCCAAAGTTCGTGTTCCAATTCCAAGAGCTCCTGCTCTATCCTTTGTGAAGCAATTAATCCGTCTTTGGGACTAGAATTATAGATATCTGAAATATAAGAATCCTCAGGGTTTGCTACTTTGATCAAACGGGCACTGAACAACCTCAGCAAAAATGCATCTGCCAGGTTTTTGTGCTCAGCACTGTTTTGAGGATTAAACCAAAGTGCCTCTTCGGGCATGCTGCGGAAAAGCTTCTCCAAATCTTTATACTTGAATGTAGCTACTTCTCGCTGCAGTCCAGTTTCCGGGAATTTCTCTGCCGGCAATATCAGCTTGATACTCTGGATATCGTAGAACAAACGACTGCGTCTTTTGTCAAACAACCAGTCCTCTACTATTTCCAATACTGAGATATCACTCGGGAAGAAGTAATCTGTAGATGTTGCCTCAGTGGCATCATCCTCAGTGCTTTCTTCATCACCCCAGCCACTATCACCTTCGTCTCCCCAGCCGTCACCTTCATCGCCCCAGCCGTCATCCTCGCTAAAACCCATAGCCTTTTCTTCTTCGGTCAGTTCATCACCGCCGTAAGCAGGCATCTTAAGGTTTTCCAAGAATTCTTCCTTGGACATTCTGGTTGTAAGGGAATCGTTCTTATAAGGGAACAACACACCCGCATTCACCGCTTCAATAATGATCTTAGTAATTTCATTATTGTAAGCGAAGAAGGACCGGTTTTGTTTTTCCTTTAAGTCCATGCGACGCCATAGTTTTTTCTTATACATGACATCGTAATCGGGGATTCCCGCCGTGGAATTATGATTTACATAATTCGCTGTTTCCTGAGCTTGCACAGGGCTACTAGCGCCCAAAGCCCCTAAGAAAACCAACACGAGTACATAACTTAATTGCTTCATATCACCTATTTATTAATTCAGTGGAACGTTAAAGAATACGTTACCCACGTTTACATTCTCGGTCTTACCTTGGAAGTTCATTCGAGAAACTCGCTTCACTTCTACCACAATACGGTCACCAGGCTTAGCTTTCTGCATCATATTACCTACGGCCATAGACTCTTTGGTCACTTTGGCAGGAGGAGCTACCGGGCGTTTTCCACGAGCTAAAGTAAGCTCCCATCCGGTCACTCGATAACGAGCGTCCTTAGGCAAGAAAGTTTTGAAACTCTCATCGGGAATAGCCTTGATATTTATCTGACGCAATCCACTAATGTTCTCTCCTTGCTTAACGTTTACTTCTTTACCTCTATTGTACAATTTAATAGTAGGCTTAGGTATACGTTTAACTTTGAAGTTTTCCGTTCCTAAAAGGTTTCCGCTATTATACACATTTAACTTTACTTCTGCGGCGTTTGGCACCACGGTAATTTGACCGGTTTTTGCACCTCTTATAGTCTGTGCACCAGAAGCCGTAAAGCTAGGGCTGTAAGCGGAACCCAGTTGTGGGCAGTTAATCTGCAGCTCATTTCCACAATTCAAGTACAGGGCCTGCACAGAGGCAGATTGTACTTGTATTACGGGCTTAGCTACAAAATATTCAATTGTATCTCTATATACACTGTCTTTCAATTCCACAGTGGCTATATAAGACTTTTTCGCGATACCATCTTTATCATAACCTCCACCGGCAGCGGTGAATGCGATCTTACCTTTTCCGCTTATTACCTCGATATCCTTGCCATTAAAGGTCATGGCGGGGTTTTCAGCAGCAGAGGATGAAGCAGCGATAAACAGGTCCGCTTCATACTTGGCGCCGGCAGCTACTACCCTGGAATTAGGTAAGGCTACCAGGTTAATCTGGTCAAATTTCAAATCTTCAGCACCAACTTGACGGGCCAATTCTTCTAAGGCATCGGTTTCCCTACTGATGATCTCAGTTTGGAACTGACTGATAGTGGCCAATCCGGCTACCATAGGAGTCTGGTCAAACTGCAAGGTGGCAAAGTCCCTTTTTCTAGCATTCTTATCTTGCTTGAAAATCGGATGGTCTTTACCATCTAAGGCCAAGTCACCGTATTCATGACCGGTTTTACCTGTCAAAAATGTGGTATAATCGTTCAATAAACCCTGCAACTTTTTACCTTCGCCCTGCTTGATCATCATATGGGCTATTTTTTCCATGTTTTTGATACCCTTGGGAGTAATGCCATCCTCTTCGTAATTACCAGTCTCTTCGATCATCCTCTTTTTGAGTTCATCTAGAGTGGCTAATACTTTCGAAGTTTCGGTGCGCACTTCCTGAGCGGTAGTCAACACGGCCAAATCTTTAGCTCTTTCACCTGATTCTTTTACTGTACTTTCTATACGTGCAACAGTACCTCCATTCTTTTCTCCTCCGTCGTCCACGGATTGCTCCATGGTTCTGTTCATAAAGAGAAACTTTTCCAATACTGTATTACTTACGTTCAAAGCAAGCAAAGCTGTAAGTACCAGGTACATCATCCCGATCATCTTTTGCCGGGGGGTTTCTTTAGCTCCTGCCATCTTTGTATATTTTTACTTTACCTGTTCAACAATGATTTGTAAAAACTATCCTTTCATGGCAGTCAGCATGTTACCATAAACTGAATTCAACCTGGTGAGGTTGCCAGTCAAAGTAGACAACTGAGACTTGAATTGCTCAGACTGCTGTGAAGCCTCGGCCATGCTATCCATTGCAGTAGAGATATTAGCATAGAACTTGTTCAAGGCTTTAAGATGGTTGTTAGCATCTTGCAATTCCATCTCATATACAGCATTCAATGCACCCAAATTCTTGGTTACACTTTGTACTTGCTCATGATATTGTCTGGCATCTTCTGAAGCCGTGGTCATCTCGGCCATGGCATCAATAGTGGCACCGTAAGAGCGGTTCATATCTACTAATGAGGAAGAAGCAGACTTTACATTCTGCGCATACTCGTCAGTAGCCACTGCGGCGTCACTTAAGTCAGACATTTGCGACACAGAATCGGAAAGATTATTGAAACCTTTACCTAAACTGTCAATCAATTCAGGACCGATCTTAGCGCTTTCCAGCAAGTGATCTAATTGCTTGGTAACAGATCCATTTTCTCCGGCGGCGATTAAGCCTTCACCCTCAAATTCATCATCCAATTCAGGGTAAACTTTGGCCCAATCCGGCTCTTTGTGCTTAGGTTCAAAGGCACTAAAGAAGAAGATAATAGCTTCTGTAGTCAGACCAATTACCAGCATCAAGTCAGCACCAGGGTAATGGTTAATTTTGAACAGCGCTCCCAAGATTACGATGGAAGCACCAATCCCGTAGATTTTAGGCATTATTGAACTGTAAAACAGCTCGACAAATCCACCTTTTCTTTTGCTCATTTTACTAAAATTTAAAGTTTGAAATCCAAAAAATGTCTTGTGATGTTATGAAAATCTCGCTAGGCTGCTTTTAACGACTAGTTGAATTCTTCGCCAGATGAACGACCTAAGTTGGTCATAGCACAACGGAATCCGATGAAAGCCGTAGCCGAATCCTTGAACTCATAAGAGCGAGTTCCGGTCTCCAGATAATAGGCAACGTCTTTCCAAGAACCTCCGCGAATCACCTTGCGAGGTTCGCTTTCGTCGAAGTAAGTGGGGTTAAGATCCCAAACTACAGGTACTGCAGCGGGATTAAAAGCATCCTCACACCATTCTGAAACATTTCCGGACATATCATATAATCCGTAGTCATTGGCAAAATATGATGATACCGGAGCGGTATAAGCAAATCCGTCATCATAGTAGTTACCCCGGCCGGTTTTAAAGTTGGCCAGCATACAACCTTTAGAGTTCCTGATATAAGGATTACCCCAAGGGTATTTTGCTAAATCCCGACCTCCTCGGGCGGCATATTCCCATTCTGCTTCAGAAGGCAGTCTAAAGTTGGGCATAATGAAATCACCAACACCTACTCGGTAGGAGTTGAGATAATCAGTACGCCACTGTGAAAAATATTTTGCAGCTTCCCAGTCTACTCCAACCACTGGATAGTCGTCGAACGCCGGGTGTGCGTAGTAATAGATCATAAGAGGATCACCCATATGGTGGGCAAAGTCTCTAACCCATACCGTAGTATCGGGATATAGCTCCTCCATGACATAGTCTTCTCCTAATACGGATGCTGAGTCCTCCAGCATGGCTTCCATAAATTGACGATACTCGTTGTTGGTAATTTCGGTATCGTCCATATAGAATGGTCCGATGGTAATTTGTTTGTTATAGTTGATTTGGGTGGCAGCCACATCCTGATCGGCTTGACCCATGTGGAATGTACCCGCGGGGATGGCTACCATACCGTAAGGGATGGTCATAACGAACCCTTCACGTCCTTGTACGCCTACCAGCTCACCGCGGTCGTCCTTATTTCCCTTAAAGAACAACCCACAACCCTGGAGGGTGAATGCAGCCAACGCCACCAAGGCAACCGTTCTCATATTAGACACAATTTTCATAACACCTTTAAAGTTTAAAGTATAATTTCTATTAAATAACTGTATTTCGCTTAATTCTGCTTATTACGATTCCAAAAGTATAGGTTATGAGGCCACCTTCATAAGGAATACCTGTGAAAACCTTTGCTTTGTAAGATTTTGGAAAAAAATAAACAATTTAGTTTTACACCTTTACCTGTACTAACGGTTCCCCAAAGGCCTATAATATTCCGGAGTGGAAATAAATTTAATGCCTGAAACGAGGGGTCCGAATTATCTTCCTTCCACCAACGGAAGGCACCGGCAACGTATAACTCAACATCACTTCGTGGGAGGTAGGTTCTTTGACATCTTGGGCCTTGATAATATAGTCGAATGCATAACCGAGTTTCAACGCATTATCTTTAAGAAAACTGTATCCCAACATGCCAACCATGGCATCTGATTGTCTAAACGAAATGCCCGCCCACATCCTTTCTTTGTAGGTCCCCATTACATTCACATCAAATGAAAGCGAATTAAAATCAGAGACCTTTACAATAAACGAAGGAGTCAATGTTAAATTATAATTTATGGCATAATCATATGCACCTGTTACATACATATGCCTTACCAGAGGATTACGGGTGGGATCATTGCCAAAATCGAATTCCGTTTCCAGGATGTGATTAACTCCTACCCCGAAACGATAATTGTTGGCCTGGTAATGAACACCCAGTGCCAGATCCGGTCGTACTTGGGCATCACCGCCAAACACATTCAATGGATCTGCCGGATCAATCCAACGATATTCATCGTCGTTAACCGACTGTGAATAAATACCCAAACGCACTCCAAAACTGAGCTTTGCGTCTTCTGCCACTGCTAGGTGATAGGCGTAAGAAACCTGAGCCTCCAGGTTATTTAAGGGACCCAACCGGTCATTTACAATATATAGCCCGATACCACTACTGGCTCTCAATAGAGGTGTGCTAAAACTAACCACCTGAGTATTGGGAGCCCCTCCGTCGTCAAGGGTAGCGGAGTAACCCGCATACTGGCTACGGTGAATAGCAGTTAAGGTAGTCAACCCGTTGGCTCCTGCTACTGCAGGATTATAATACAACGAATTGAACATATATTGACTAAACTGGGGATCTTGTTGGCCGTAGGCAGCAGTTGCACACAGAAGAATACATGCACAAATGGAGAAGAGTTTGGTCATATTTACTAGATTACGGCGGATAAATATAACAATTTTTATAAACATGAAGTTTATAATAAACAAATACTTTAAGCTTAGGTTCCCCGTTTGAACGGTTATTTCTGAACTCTAAAAGTAGCGTCTAATTAGTAGACGAGACCACACTCGCAAACGTTAAATTTTATTGGCTTTTTTTATGTACAATTCCAGAGCTCCTGTCATGGATGGTGCATTAGGCAAGGGGGCCTGAATGTCCAAATTCAACTGGGCATCTTTTACCGCCTGTGCTGTGGTTGGTCCAAAGGCAGCAATTCTGGTTTTGTTTTGCTTGAATTCAGGGAAGTTTACAAAAAGTGAATTGATGCCGGAAGGGCTATAAAAAGCGATAACATCATAATTTACATTGGCCAGATCGGACAGGTCACTGGCTACTGTTTTATAAATTACGGCTTCTGCATGCTCATATCCATGCTCCTTCAAAAAATTAGGAATATCGTTCTTGCGAATATTGGAACAAGGGAAGATGTACTTCTCGTTTTTGTGCTTTTTCAAGATTTCAATCAAGTCCAGAGCAGTCCTGGAACCTGTAAAGATCTTTCGCTTGCGAATAACTATGTACTTTTGCAGGTAATTGGCCGTTTGCTCAGAAATACAAAAGTACTTCATATCGGCTGGCATTTCTGTTTTCAACTGCTTGCAGATGTTAAAGAAATGATCAACTGCATTTCGACTGGTGAAAATAACCGCCGTATGCTCCAGGATGTCTATTTTTTGCTGCCTGAAACTCTTCAGTGATACCGGCTCTACTTGAATAAACGGCCGGAAGTCAATTTTTAGCTTGTACTTTTCAGCCAGTGCGTAATAAGGCGATTTTCTGTTGGAAGGCTTTGGTTGGGAAACCAAAATGCTCGTCACTTTGTCTAGATTTTTACTCATCTCTACACTCCGTCTTTTAACTAACTAAGTCGTTCTTCACCTCCTTTAGAAAAATATTCTAATCCCGATAAGCAGAGGTAAAATTTCGGTGGTGCAAAGGTACGAAATTAAATGTACTTTTCTAAATGTACTTCCAGCAATTAATTTTAATAATACTATACCCATACGTACTATTAAAAAGGCCATGAAAGCGTAAAGAACTATGGTGAAAGGCATCAACTGGTAGTCGAAGCGAATAAAGAATATGATGGTCAAGACGATCAAGGTGAAGCTGGCAAAAATCATACTTAACCTGATGAAATCAAAGAAATGGATTTGCGCTATTTTTTCAAAATTCAGCAAGGAGCAAAGCGTTCTGATCAATATGTATTTAAGACCAATAGTCGCAAAGACCAGAAGCGCAAAGACCAGCCAGCTAATAATAGAGGACTTTATGGTCTGGAGGGAAATGAATTGGAACACATCCGGAATCCCCCCCAGGATCTTCCAAAACACTAATATAACCAGAGAAATTACCATACTGTGCCCCCACATGAACAGGGCATTAGCTGTGGTCATAGTCCGCTGAGCCAATACCTTCTCCTCTTTTAGCGAGGGTGAAAAAGCTTTTGAAAAATTAAAAAAATCCCGGTAGGCTCTAGGAAATTGATTGATCAAAAAGGCGTAGAATCCCGATATAAACAGTACCGCCAGGATAAAAAAATTGGCAAAATCGTTGGAAACCCTTTTTTTCATTTGTTCCATATTGTCTTCCTGTACCTTTCCTGGAATTACTTGTTGCTCAGCAAGTAAGGTCGTTTTGAGTGTAGCTGGATCCAGTTGGTCAGCGTAAAAGCTAATAAAGATCTCGTCGGCGGCGTACACTTCAGCCAAACTGTCGATATTCAAATACCGGCAAACCCGCGTGTTGGTGCGATCCACAATGTGGTTGTTAATAAAAACGGCAGTGCCACCGGAAAAGCAACATTCCAATATTAAGCCCGCTTCCGCGCTGGTATTGATGAGCATACCAATGACCGGATAGTTTAGAGCTGTTCCCGCCACATGAGGGACATAACGCTCTCCACTGCGATCCACTGTGAGCCAATGCTTTTGCAAGTCCTGGACCGGAACTAGTTCCCCAGGTACCTGCCCCGGGCAGGTCAACAACGTCAAAAGCAGGATAGGGGTAAGCAGACTTTTAAACATTGAGCTTGCGGGCTTTTAACATTATTTGAACCGTGATCATTACCAAAACAATGGCTACTGCAGTAATGCCAATAAGCAGATTATTGCCCATTTCCGCGTTAAAGTAATTGAATCCGAAGACCATTAGATTAAAAATAATCAACAAGCTCAGTACTTTGATCTGCGACAATCCTAAAGTAAGCAACTGATGATGAAGGTGGTTCTTGTCCGGGTAAAAAGGGCTCCTCCCATTGAAAATGCGCAAAGCAAACACTCTCAAGGTATCTACAATGGGCAAGATCATGATGCTGACCACAATTGCGGGTGCAGAAGGGATCTGTTGCATTTCAAGTATCTGAATGGCCAGCACCGCCAGGATGAATCCGGATACCAAAGATCCGGTATCGCCCATAAATACAGTGGCTCTATAGATGTTGTATCGTAAAAACCCTAGTACTCCTCCGGCCAAAGCGAAAGCCACGTAGGCATACGGGGAATCGAAATAGTAAAAATAACCACCAAAGATCAGGGATATTAATAAAACAATAGACCCGGCCAATCCATCCATGCCATCGATCAAATTAATCGCGTTGGTCACTCCCACTATAACCAAGAACGTGAAAACATAACTGAATCCCAATTCCAGCTCATATATACCCAAAAAGCCCTGGAAGCTAGTAATTCTTATATCCGCCAGGAACATCACGATACCGGTAGCCAATATTTGAATAAAAAATTTTTTGAAAGCGCTTACAGTGGCGATATCGTCCTTGACACCAATAAAAAATAGCAGCAGGGTTCCCGCCATCAGCTGCTGTATCCCTGAATTCAACTGGCCGAATATCATTAATGAACTCATGAAACCAGTAAATATGGCCAAACCTCCAAGCCGGGGGGTCGATGCACTGTGAATGGTCCTATGATTGGGCTCGTCCAGTAAATTCTTGTAATAGGCTACATGAATTATGGAGGGAACCGCAAAAAGAGCTAACAAAAATGCCCAAAGAAATGACAGGGTCAGATTCCACATATCCAATAACTACGAATGCAAGTTATGTGATTTTAGTAGTTTTTACAATTCGCTTGATTTCAAAAAGTGGTTACATAACCGAAATGAACCTTGGATTGTTGAATGGTAAAATCCTGCTCCTTGGAACTGCCCAGAGCCCAGGCCAAGTTGAAATTACCGGCTTTGGTGTTGAAGCTCAGCCCTACACCCAAACCCGTTGGCCGGTCGTTAAACTGAGATTCCATTAAATCGTATTCCAGTTGCCAGGCCTGATCATAAAATGCGAACAAATAAGATTGTGAATCAAAATAAAAGCGCGGCTCCACGGAAGTATAAATGAATTCAGCAGCAAAGAAGGTGTTCTCAGAAAATCCCCTTAGAGATTTTAAACCCCCTAACCTGAAAAGGTCGTTAAAAAATAAGCGTTCATTGTAAATGCCGCCTGCTTTCAGTTTGGCAGCTATTACCCATTGCTTGCCCGTCGGCCAATACTGTTCCAGAGATAAATTCCACATCCATTGCGGGTTCCGCAAATCCACATCATTGTACACACTATCATTAAGGGCGCTATTCTGACGGATCTTTTTAGTACCTCCCGACACCCGCATTTCCACTCTGGTGCCTTTACGGGGATACAAGTAATCATCCAAACGGCTCCAATGATATCCTAATCCATATTCGGCGAAATCAACATCGGACAGATCACCCAATTGGGTAGCAGATTCCAGGCTTTCTGTAGTGGACAATCGAGTCCTTTTAATTCGCGTATAGGTAGTGAGTTGGCCATAAGCTTTAAAGTGATAGCTGAAATCCAGATTGAATTGGGTGTTGACAAAAGTGGAATCTTCCTTCAAAAGCTGAAATCCCAAATTCATATTCAAGGGCGATCGAAAAAGAAGTGGTTGAAAAAATGCCAGATCAAGTGACTGGGATTCGGGCTTAAAGCTTTCCCAATGAAGTTCCAAACTCCTGCCGGCACCGAACATGTTCTGCAAAAGCAAATTGAATTGACCGGTTAGTAATAACTTACCTTCGCCCTTGGAGTTGGGCAGAAAACCAATTATACCATCGATCTGGTTGGCTTTTCTATGTTGTAGGAATAAAGAGGTCCTGGCCTGGTCATTTTGGAAGGACAGTAGCGGTGCCTCTTGTAGCGTTAAGTAAGGCAGTTTGTTTAGCTTGGGGACAGCATCTTGCACCAGGGACTCGGAATACGCTGTTCCCGGTGGCATACGGAGGTAGTTTTGCAGAAATCTTCGTTTAATCTTAACCTCACCATGCAGATCCAGACTATCGAAGGTAATTAAGGGGCCTGGCTGAAACCACAGAACCGCCCTGACATTGTTTTCTTGCAGTTTCACGGAATCCAGGCGTGCTGATGCGAAAGGATAGCCCTGATCGGTCGATCGGTCTACCAGCATTTGTAAGAGTTTGGCTACTTCCCGGTAATGAAAGGGTTTATCTCTGAAAAACCGCTCCCGGTATCCGATCTGTTGTAAAAGTGTTGGATCCACATCTCCAGGCTTTAAGGCTACCCATTGGTATTGCGGTCCGATTACCAACACTACCTCCAATTCCCGTTGGTTGGTCCAATAGGTCTTGAAAGTGGCCTGCAGGTATCCTTTCGACTGCAGTTGCCGCAGTAATTGATCTACCTGTTGTACGGCTTGAAGCGAATCCGCCGGGGAGCGATCAATAGGGTACCGCTCAATTTCTTGAAGATCTTGGGCGCTG